>Ga0310810_10000673_pt1 | contig 34317 bp, 28 predicted proteins | sample NCmetagenome_FD_207641 | JGI IMG/M metagenome (GOLD analysis project Ga0310810, IMG submission 207641) | Soil microbial communities from experimental microcosm in Duke University, North Carolina, United States - NC | ecosystem: Engineered > Artificial ecosystem > Soil microcosm > Unclassified ... | reverse complement strand
CAAGACGGATCGGGTGCGTCCCTTTTGGCAGCACGCGGCCCACACGGTAGGCATCGGGCAGCTTGCGCTCCAGTTGCGCGGCGTCGGCTTCGGGAAGTGAGATCAGCAATCCGCCCGAAGTTTGCGGATCGTAGAGCAGATTTTCGACTTCCGCCGGAATCTCGCGCGTCACTTCGACGGCCGAGGAGGCGAACTCGCGATTATTCTTCAGCCCGCCGGGCAAGGCGCCCTGGCGCGCGTAATCGAGCGCTCCGGGGAGAAACCGCACGGCCGCGGTATCAATCTCGATGGTGACGCCGCTCCCTAGGGCCATCTCGCGCGCGTGGCCGATCAGACCGAAGCCGGTGACATCCGTGCAACCATGGACGTCGTAAGCCAGCATTGCTTCGCAGGCGCGGCGATTGAGCGTGAGCATGGAATCGACGGCGGCTTGCACGTCGGATTCCTTCGCAATCTCCCGCTTGAGGGCCGTGGTAATGACGCCCGTGCCGATGCGTTTGGTGAAGACCAGCGCATCGCCTGCGCGCGCGCCCGCATTCGCTTTGACGCGGTCCGGATGCACCGTGCCGGTGACCGAGTAGCCGAACTTGATCTCGTCATCGGCGATACTGTGCCCGCCCAGAATCACGCAGCCGGATTCGTGGATCTTTTCCGCTCCGCCCATCAGGATCTGTTCGAGATCGTCGAGATCGCCATTCGCGGGATATGCCAGCAGCGAAAGCGCGGAAATCGGCTTGCCGCCCATGGCGTAGACATCGCTCAGCGAATTGGCCGCGGCGATGGCGCCGAAGGTGTACGGATCGTCGACGATGGGCGTGAAGAAATCGACGGTCTGCACCAGGGCGAGCTCCGGCGTCAGCTTGTACACGCCGGCATCGTCGGCGGTGTCAAACCCTACCAGCACGTTTTCATTCGTGACGCGCGGAATCGCGGCGAGCACCCGGTCCAAAACCTTTGGACTCAGCTTGGACGCTCAACCCGCGGCTTTCACATGCGCGGTCAGTTTATGCTGCGTAACCATACCGTCCTCACTATAATAGGGCACTGGAGGTAATGATGCCCCGCTCCTCGATGAAGACTCCGGCCCTTTTGGCTTCTCTCCTTTTGCTGCTGCTGGCGTTCTCGCTGGTTTCACGCGAGCCGCAGGCCGATGCGCGCTTGAAGAATTCCTACCGCCGCGCGGAGAAGAACGGCTGGGCGTTCATACATCTGGAAGGCTCGCCCGCGGACATGGGATTTCAGCACGGGTACCTGCTGGCGCCGGAGATCAAGGAAAGCTTCAAGGTCACGCAGCTCGAGTTGACGCACGACAACAACAAGAGCTGGGGCTTCTTCCGCCACCAGGCGCAGGAGATGCTGTGGCCGCACGTCGAAGCGGAGTATCGCGAGGAGCTCAAGGGCATCGCCGATGGGGCCGTGGCGCATGGCGTGAAGGTGGACGTATGGGATGTTGTCGCCATGAACGCTTCAATGGAGTGGAGCTATTACGTATACCAGTACGACAAGGAGCACAACATTAAATCGCCGCCGTCGGTGACCGCGCCGGACCATTGCAGCGCGTTTGTCGCTACCGGCAGCTATACGAAAGATGGCAAGGTAGTGATTGCGCATAATAACTGGACGCAGTATCTGGATGGCGAGCGCTGGACCGTCATCTTCGACATTGTGCCGGCCAAGGGCAACCACTTCATCATGGATGGCTACCCGGGCTTCATTCACAGCGGCGACGATTTCGGCATTAACTCGGCCGGCTTGATGATCACCGAAACCACCATCTCAAATTTCCACGGCTGGGACTCGAATGGCATTCCGGAATTCGTGCGCGGGCGCAAGGCGATGCAGTATGCGGGGTCGATCGACGATTTCGCGCGCATCATGAAGGAAGGCAACAACGGCGGCTATGCCAATAACTGGCTGGTGGCGGACCGCAAGACCAACGAGATCGCGGACCTCGAGCTGGGATTGAAGAACGTGAATCTGCGGCGCACCAAAGACGGCTATTTCACGGGGTCGAATTTCCCGGTAAATGAGAAGCTGGCCCGCGAGGAAACCGATTTCCCGGTCAACGACCCCTCCAACAGCGACAACGCCCGGCGCGCGCGCTGGGACAAGCTGATGGCTGAGAACAAGGGCAAAATCGATGTGGCCGCGGGCGAGCGCTTTCTAGGCGACCACTACGATAGTTACGACAAGAAGATCCAGGCCTGCGAACGGACCATCTGCGGGCACGTGGATCTCTCGCCGCGCGGCATGCTTCCATGGCTGCCGCCGTATGGTATCGGCGGCGCGGTGATCAATAAGGTGACGGACTCGACCATGGCCGAGCACCTGACGCTTGCGGCGCTCGCGGGCCACGCCTGCGGCCTTCACTTCAAGGCAGCGGAGCACTTGAAACAGCATCCCGAGTTCAACTGGCAGAAGGAATACTTGCGCGACATGAATTCTCATCCATGGGCGACCTTCAGCGCGGGGATGTGAGGGCGCGAGCGCGAGTTGCCGCCCTCAGTTGGCCGGGTTGCCTTCCATCTTCCAGCGCCACTGGCTGGCTCCGGCGGTTGCGCCCAACGCCAGTGCGGGCAATGTGTGCGGCACTTCGAGGTCCTCGTGCGCCCGGCACGGCTGGAATCGATACCCTACGCCGAAAACGGTCTCAATGTAGGCGCTGCCATAGTTGCCGAGGCTCTTGCGCAAGCGGCGAATGTGGACGTCCAGAGTGCGCGTCCGAATATCCGCGCCGTAGCCCCAGACGAGCATCAGCAGAGTGTCACGCGGGATGAGCTGGCCGGGATGACGCACCAGGAAGGCAAGCAGGGCGAAAGCTTTGAAAGAGAGTTTCATCCGGGTGCCATCGAGCAGTACGGTTTCGCGGTCGAAATCTAAAGACAGGTGAAGGTCCTGGTAGCGCTCCGCGTGGATAGTCGTTGATTGAGTTACGTTCATTCCATCTCCTTACAGTGAAATCAAGTTTTTGACTGGGAATTTCCCTGCCGCTCGACAGTTACGCCGTTGTGCAGGAAACTTCAGTCTCCCGTAAGAGATGCTGATGCCTCAATGCTCGATAGATGACATATCGGACAAACGCAAATGATACCGTAAGCAATTGATCTGCCGAGAGTTATTGGCGGGAGTGACACGGCGCAATAGCGGCTGTTACACTCTCTAGAGCCCCCGTTCCACAATGGAACCCCAACGTCATTCGCCGCGCGCGCTCCGTTTTGGGGTATTCGAATTCGATCTGCGCTCGGGCGAACTGCGCAAGCAGGGGCGCAAGGTCCGCCTGGAAGGCCAGCCGGTGCTGGTGCTGATCAAGCTGCTCGACCGACCCGGTGAGTTGATCACGCGGGAGGAACTGCAGAAGGAACTCTGGCCTTCCGATACCTTCGTAAACTTCGAGCAGAGCTTAAACGCGGCGGTGAAGCGGCTGCGGCAGGCATTGGGCGATTCTCCCGCGAACCCGCGTTTTGTCGAGACGCTGGCCCGGCGTGGCTACCGCTTTATCGCGCCTGTTAGCGGGCTGGCGGCGGCTTCAGGGCCGGTGGCTCACGCGCGGCCGGTGGTAGGATCGCTGGCGGTGCTGCCGTTCGGAAATACGGAAGCCGGAAACACGGAATCCGAACCCGAAACCGAATATCTGGCGGACGGTATCACGGAAAGCATCATCAACCATCTTTCACAGCTTCCGATCATGCGCGTGATGTCGCGCAGCACGGTGTTCCGCTACAAAGACAAGTCGCTCGATCCGCGGTCGGTGGGCCGGAAACTGAATGTCGACGCCGTTTTGCTGGGCCGCGTGCTGCAGCGCGGGGATGCCCTGCTGGTGGTGACCGAACTGGTGGATGTGCAGAACGGCTGGCAACTCTGGGGCGAACAATACAACCGCAAGATGGTCGACATCTTCGCGGTGGAGGAGGAGATCTCACGCGAGATTTCCGAAAAGCTGCGCCTACGCCTGACCGGCGAGGACCGTAGCCGCCTGGCCAAGCGTTACACGCAGAACTCGGAAGCTTACCAGGATTATCTTCGCGGCCGCTACCACTGGAACCGGCTGAGCGAAGAAGGTCTCAGAAAGGGCATCGAGTATTTCGAGCGGGCGATTCAGCGCGATCCGAATTACGCGCTGGCGTATACCGGATTGGCCGATTCTTACGGCCTGCTCGGATTTTTTGGCCTCGCTTCCGCGGCAGCAGTGATGCCTAAAGCCAAGGAAGCCGCGCGGCGAGCCGTTGAGATCGATGACGGGTTGGCCGAAGCCCACGCTTCGCTCGCGGGCATTTTCAAAATATACGACTGGGACTGGGCGGCGTCAGAACGCGAATACAAGCGGGCGCTCGAGTTGAATCCGAACTACGCGACGGGGCACCGCATGTATGCGGCGTTTCTGGCAGCCCTCGGCCGGGCGGACGAGGCTATGCGCGAAAGCCGTCTCGCGCTCGAGCTGGACCCTTTTTCTCTGGTCATCAGCATGGAGATCGGCTGGAACTGTTGCATGGCGCGCGACTACAAGCGGGCGGCCGAGGAGGCGTTGCGCACGCTCGAACTGGAACCGCAGTTCCCAGCGGCGCAATCCACTCTTGGGTTGGCCTATGAACAGCAGGGCCGGTATGACGAGGCCATTGCGGCGCTCGAGAAGGCGCGGGACGCCAGTGACGGACACCCGGCCACTTTGTCCGCTCTGGCGCATGCTCTTGCCAGCGCCGGCCGCATCGAGGAAGCGGACGCGCTGATCGACCGGCTGACGGAGTTGTCGGCACGGCAGCATATCTCACCATTCTGGATGGCGGTGGCCCACGCCGGCGTGGGTAAAACGGCGGCGGCGCTCGAAGAACTTGAGAAGGCCTTCGAGCAACGTGATGTGACCCTGGTCTGGCTCGGCAGGGACCCGCGGCTGGATGGCCTGCGCGCAGAGCCGCGCTTCAAGGAGCTGTTGCGGCGCATTAACCTGTTGCCGAGCGCGGGTAGCGCGCGCGCGGGCGGGTAAACTTCGGCGCTGGTTGTACATCATGGCGTGCCCGGATAGTGCCAAACGCGGGGAGTGTCTGAAGTGTGCGTTGAAGGAAAAACAGCTATCGGTTGCTTTCCCAACGGTCACGCCGCACGATGAAAAAGATTGAATTGTCGCATCCCGATCACGTGTTTCTATTGGGTGTCATTGTAACCGTGGCAATTGGGATGATTCACCTCGGTCAGCGCCTAGGTGACTGGCGCAGCAAAATCGTAGCCAGGATCATGGGCGGTCTCGCAATGATCCTCCTCGCCTGTTGGGTATATTTAGCTTGTCTATGGTTATTCGAAATCGACATGCGGCCATGGTTCACGGGGCACTGGTTGCTAATATTTCTTTTGCTTTTAGGTGGCGGCGCCATCGTTTGGGTTATATTCCGCCAAAACTTTGATTTTTCAAAGCCAGACCACGAGACCTTCACGTGGCCAGGTCCGGACGGTCAGATCCGGCATAAATGTCCGCACTGCCCGTTCGACACGTACGACGAACGACTATTCCGGGAGCACCTCCAATGGAATCATCGAACCCCTTAGATTCACCCACGGTGCGGGTTGCCCAACTCGCTAACGGTGCGGGCAAGGCAGTACGGAATGACCGCCAGCGCAGCCGCAAGTGCCGCACCAGCACCTTGCTGCGGCGCGCTACCGGCTGATGCGAAAGTGCCAAGCAAGGTAACTCCGGCTGCAAGTGATCCGAGAAAACTTAGAATCCAAAATAGGGTAGCCAGCACAGACCGACGTGCCGGTTTAATGTAAGGCGTTGCCGTTGCCGTTGCCATCGGGTTGGGATGGCCTTGGGAAAATTCATAACCGCAGTCGCACCGCTGTGCTCCGGCTGGGTTCTCTAACTTGCAATTCGGGCAGACCATTTTTGGCTTCCCCTAATTTCGTGCCATCATACCCGTTCTAAGGCCATCAGCGCACTTTTCACACACTAGCGAACGCGGGCGCTCGGAATACCCCTCTGCTATATTGAAAATTCCCCATGCAACTTGAGAAAGTCTATGAGCCGCAGCGGTTTGAGCCGCATTGGGCCGAGTGGTGGATCGAAGCCGGCGTCTTTGAAGCGGACGTAAAAAGTACCGCGCCGGTGTTTTCGCTCGTCATTCCGCCGCCCAATGTGACCGGTTCGCTGCACATCGGTCACATGCTCGAGCACAGCGAAATAGATTGCACGGTTCGCTGGCATCGCATGCGCGGGGACAACACGCTCTGGCTGCCGGGAACGGATCATGCCGGCATCTCGACCGAGATGATGGTGGTGCGGCAACTGGCACAGGAGGGCACGAGCCGCCGCGAGATCGGGCGCGAAAAATTCATCCAGCGCGTCTGGCAGTGGAAAGAGCAATACGGCGACACCATCAAGCGCCAGATGATTCGCATGGGCTTGAGCTGCGACTGGAGCCGCGAGCGCTTCACCATGGACGAGGGGCTTTCGCGCGCGGTGCGCGAAGTGTTCGTCAGGCTCTGGGAAAAAGGTCTCATCTATCGCGGCGAGTACATGGTGAATTGGTGCCCGACGTGCCAGACGGTGCTTTCCGATCTCGAAGTGAAGCACGAAGAGACCCAGGGGCATCTGTGGCACATCCGCTATGCCGTTACCGGCACGGACCGCCACCTGGTGGTGGCGACGACGCGGCCGGAAACGATGCTGGGCGATACCGCTGTGGCCATCAACCCGCGCGACGCGCGCTATTTCGATCTGCACGGCAAGACGGTCATGCTGCCGCTGATGAATCGGGAGATTCCGATCATTCTCGACGAACTGGCCGATCCGAAATTCGGCACTGGCGTGGTGAAAATTACACCCGCGCACGATCCCAACGACTTCGAAGCGGGCAAGCGGCATGACCTGCCGAAGATCAAGGTCATCGACGAGAACGCCCGCATGACTCAGGAAGCGGGCGGGTACGCCGGCCTCGACCGCTTCGAAGCTCGCAAGAAGGTGGTGGCGGACCTCGAGAAGCTCGGATTGATCGAGAAAATCGAAGACTACACCGTGAGCCTGGGCCGCTGCGAGCGGACCAAGGACATTGTCGAGCCGCTGATCTCGACGCAGTGGTTCGTGAAGATCAAGCCGCTGGCCGAAAGAGCGGTACGCGTGGTGGACGACGGCAAGATTGTCTTCGTCCCGGAAAACTGGACCCGGGTTTACCACGAGTGGATGGACAACATCCGCGACTGGTGCATATCGCGGCAGTTGTGGTGGGGACACCGTATTCCGGCGTGGCACTGCCAGGGCTGCGCGGAGATCGTCGTGTCGCGGGAGGATCCCACGAAGTGCAGCCGCTGCGGCGGTTCGCGCCTGGAGCAGGATCCGGATGTGCTCGACACCTGGTTCAGCTCGCAGCTTTGGCCGTTCTCGACACTCGGCTGGCCGGATGACACCGAAGACCTGCGCAAGTTTTATCCGACATCACTATTGAATACCGGTTTCGACATCCTGTTTTTCTGGGTGGCGCGCATGATCATGGCCGGCATGGAGTTCATGGGCGAGGTGCCGTTTCGCAAAGTCTACATCCACGCCCTGGTGCGGGATGCCGAAGGCCAAAAGATGTCGAAGACGCGCGGCAACACTATCGACCCGCTTGTCGTGACCGAGAAGTACGGGACCGATGCGGTGCGCATGGCTTTGCTCATGGCGGCCGCTCCAGGCACCGATATCGCGCTTTCTGAAGACCGCATCGAATCGGCGCGCGCGTTCGCCAATAAGATCTGGAATGCAGCGCGGCTGATTTTCATGAACATGGAGCGCTCGGGTGTTGAGCCGTGGGTGCCGGACGATTTGCAGGCTTACCAGCCGGTTGCCGACGACGCCATGAGCGTGCCGGTGGAGGACCGGTGGATTTTCAGCCGGCTGAACCAGGTGGCCGAGCACGTGGGGCGCGCCATCGATCAGTATCGCTACCATGAAGCCGCGCAGGAGATCTGGCATTTCTTCTGGCACGAGTTCTGCGATTGGTATCTGGAATTGAAAAAACTGCGGTTGGATGCGGGGACCGGGCTTACGGCGGACTGGCGCAATCTGCTGGCGGCGTTCGAAGCGGCGCTGCGGCTGCTGCACCCGGTGATGCCGTTTCTGACCGAGGAGCTTTGGCAGCGTCTGGTGGAGGGCGCGGCGCGCCGGTCGAAATCGATCGCGCTGGCGCGTTATCCCGAATACAGCCAGGCGTGGACCGATTTACCGGCCGAGCGTGAGGTCCAGGTGCTGCAAGATGTCGTGACCGCGGCGCGCACATTGCGTGCTGAGATGAAGCTTGATCCCAAGGCGCGCCTGGATGGCGTGCTGTATTCACGCAGTGCAGCGTTCGAGGTGGCGCGCACACATGCTGCCGCGATTCAGAAGTTGGGCGGCGTCGAACTGGAGTTGCGCGCCGAGGGGGCGCCGCACTCCGCCGCCGCCATTCACTCAACCTCGGAATTTGATTTGGTGCTCAACGTCCCGCGCGCCAATGTTGCCGACCAGCGCAAGCGCCTCGAAAAGGAACGCGAGCAACTGGAGAAAAACATCGCCAATTCGACGCGCCAGTTGGGCGACGAGAAATTCCTGAGCCGCGCGCCGGCGCAGGTGGTCGACTCGATTCGCTCCAAAATGGCAGAATACGAAACGCAACTGCAAAAGGTTCGCACGGCGCTCAACGGGCTCTCGTTATGATCGATTTCTCGCATCCGGAGATTCTGGATGCCGTCAGGCGGGCGCTGGACGAGGATATTGGGGCGGGTGATGTGACTTCCGAAGCGTGCGTGCCCGCTCACCTTATGGCCCACGGAAGGTTTATCGCGCGCCAGCAGCAGATCGTGGCCGGGACCGAGCTGCTGCCCGTCCTCTATCAAATGCGCGGCGGCGTGGAACAGTTGCATATCGAGAAATCGAGCGGCGCTTGCGCGGGGGAGGGCGAGGTCATCGCCACCGTGCGCGGCCTGGCGCGTACGCTGCTCTCCTGCGAGCGTGTGGCCCTGAATTTCCTGCAGCGGTTGAGCGGGATTGCAACACTTGCCCGGCGCTACGTGGACGCGGTCGCAGGAACGGGCTGCCGCATTCTGGATACGCGCAAAACCACCCCGGGTTTGCGGCGTCTTGAAAAGATGGCGGCCGCGGCGGGTGGCGTGACCAACCACCGCATGGGTCTTTACGATGCCATCCTGATCAAGAACAATCACATCTCGGCGGCGGGCGGCGTGCGCCAGGCGATCGAGAATGCCGCTGCGGCCAAATTGCCCATCGAGATCGAAGTGCGCACGCGAAGCGAAATGGAGGAAGCGATTGCGAGCGGCGCCACCCACCTGCTGCTGGACAATTTGAGCCCTGAGGAAGCGGCCGAACAGATTCGCTGGATTCGGGGGCGCGCGAAGGTAGAGCTTTCCGGCGGCATCACGCTGGAAAATGTCCGTGCGTACGCCGAGGCGGGCGCCGATTTTGTCTCGTCAGGCGCCATCACGCACTCCGCGCCGGCTGTGGACATCAGCTTCCGGCTGGACCTGGTGTGATGGATCTGGTCTGATGCCCTTTGATTTGGAGTTTGTCCGGCAGAACTGGCCGCGGCCGGTGTCTTATTTTGCGACCATCGATTCCACCATGCTGGAAGCCGCGCGCCTGGCGGAAGCGGGCGGCGCCCACGGCGCGGTCGTGGTGGCGGACGAACAGACGGCGGGCCAGGGCAGGCACGGGCACCGCTGGCATTCGGAACCAAATTCCGGACTGTACGTTTCCATTGTGCTGCGCCCGGTGGTGCGGGCGAATTCGCTGCCCGTGCTGACGCTGGCGCTGGGGCTGGCGGCGGCGGACGCGATTGCCGAAACGACTGGCCTCGCGTGCGATCTTCGCTGGCCCAACGACGTGATGCTGGAAGGGCGTAAAGTTGCCGGGATCCTTGTGCAGCTTCTCGATTCCGCGGCCATCGCCGGTATCGGCGTGAACGTCAACCACGCGGCGTTTCCGGCCGAAATCGCGCCGGATGCCACATCGCTTAGAATTGTTTCGAACCGGACGCATTCGCGCGAGCAACTGCTCATGGCGCTACTGGGCGCGGGGGACCGGTATTGCGGCTTGCTGGCAGCCGAGGGAGGAAGGGAAGCGATTCTCACCACGTTCAGCCGCCGATCAAGCTATGCGCGCAACATGCGAGTGAAAGTGGATCAAGGGGCGTCGATATTGGAAGGAACGACCGCGGGACTCGACTCTTCGGGTTTCTTGATCGTTCGCAAAGACGATGGAACGCAGCAGTTGGTGCTGGCCGGAGGTGTGCGGCCCGCAGACGACATGCGCTCGCCCTTAACACCTGGAACCTGACACCTGGCACCTGAAGTTATGTTACTTGCACTCGACGTGGGCAACACGAACCTGACGATCGGCGCGTTCGATGGCGCGAAGTTGGTGGCGCATTGGCGGCTGCGCACGGTGCAGGAGCAGACCGCCGATGAATGGGGCGTACTGTTGCGCAACCTGTTCGCCCATTCGGGCAACGAGATTGCGCGTGTCGACGGCGTGATCATTTCGAGCGTGGTGCCGCCGCTCGATCTGTCGCTCGCCGCCATGTCGCCGCGCTATTTCCATTGCGACGCATTTTTCGTAAATCCCGCCGACGCCGGGCTCGCCATGCGCGTGGACCATCCCTCCGAGGTTGGAGCAGACCGCGTCGTGAACAGCGTGGCCGCGTTTCATAAGTATGGCGGCCCATGCGTGATCGTGGATTTGGGAACGGCGGTTAACTTCGACGTAGTGTCCGCGAAGGGCGAGTATCTGGGCGGAGTTATCACGGCGGGCATCGGGATCTCGATCGCGGCGCTATTCAGCAAAACCGCGCGGCTCCCTATGGTCGCCTTCCGCGAGCCGGAGAAGCTGATTGGCACGAACACGGTGGCTTGCCTGCAATCGGGCTTCTACTATGGGTCGCTCGGCATGATCGACGGGATTCTCACGCGCTTGATCGGCGAGCTCGGGCCGGAGACCAAAGTGATCGCTACGGGCGGACAAGCCAGCCTCATCGCCCGCGGGTCGAAGTGCGTGCAGCAGGTGGACGAGCATCTGACGCTCGAAGGTCTGCGGCTTATCTGGGAGCGAAAGCATCGCGCGTGAGCGAAGAGACGCTCAATTACTTCAATTACTTCACGGAAATCGAGGAGCACTTTCAACGTGCCCGCGGCACCGGCCTGTTCCTGCTCTCGCCGCTTGATTGGGCGCTCATCGAAAGCTGGAAGAATGCCGGCGTGCCCCTCGAAGCCGTACTGCGCGGTATCGACGCCGCGTTCGACAAGTGGCGCAGCCGTAAATCAAAGACGCAGAGGGTCAATTCTCTGGCCTTCTGCACGCAGGCGGTCCTCATGGAAGCGCAGCAGACCGTGGGTTCGGCGCCGGGGGAGTCCGCTGCAGCCCAGAGCCCTTACACGGCTGAGGAACTGCGCGGGTACCTGGGCGGCAACGCGGCGGCGCTGCGGGCGGCGGTCGGCGCGTCTTACGCCGAGATTGCGGCGGCGCTCGATCGTCTGTGTGAAGAGATCGAGGAGCACGTGCGCGACCTCCAGCGTCTGGAACAGCGGCTGACCGTGCTTGAGGAGAAAATGCTGGCGGTGGCGCGCGCATCGCAGACCGAAGAACATCTGCTGAAAATCAGGCAGGATCTCGACGCGGACCTGCGGCCCTATCGCAGCAAAATGAGCGCTCCGCAGCTGGCGATGCTCGAAAAACAGTACCTGGAGCGGCGACTGCTGGAGCGCCAGGGGCTGCCGCGTCTGAGCCTGTTCTATATGCGATGACCCTTGTCTTATGGGCCATGAATGGGCCGGGCCGCCCACCCTGGCATGTCCGGCTTGTAGTATAAAATTGGCTGGCCCCCCGAACTTTTTACCTGCATTTTGCGTAGCATATGGATGACGAGGAAAAGATGTTCTGCACAAGGTGTGGTCTCCAAATGGATGAAGGTGCGGCGTTTTGCTCGCGCTGCGGCCAGCCGACAGGTGTTGCGCCGTGCCCGCGCGTAACTCCTCCACGCAGGTTGAGCCGCCCCATGTACGACAAAAAGATTGCCGGCGTGTGCGCCGGTTTTGCGCGTTACTTCGGAATGGACGTGACGCTGATGCGCGTTCTTTGGCTCATTGTGGCGCTTGGCACCGGCATTTTCTTTATCGTCTACATCGTGGCCTGGATCGCCATGCCCAGGGATTACGAACCTGTCGCCACAGCCGTTGTGCAGCGTGCGTGACGCGGCAAAAATCAATTCTTGCGAAACGCTTCGTCGGACTCCGCTCCAGGCCGCGGCTTCCACTCCAACGAGTAATACTTCCCACGATCTCTGGCCCAGGGGTCGAACGCATTCACCACGTGTTGCAATTCTCCGGATAACTCCGGCATGGTCCGCAGCAGTACCCGCTTCAAGGGAGATACCGGCTGCTGGTGCCCGTTCGGCATACCCTGCTCCATCATCTTTGGCCCCGGACCGTTGTTATTCACCCAGTTGACGCCCAGCGTGGTATAAAATTCGGGCCGAAAGCTGGAAGTAAAGAACCGGTCGCTGAACAATCGCCGGGAGGCGTTGAGAATGAAGACCACGAATTGAGTTTCAGAGATGGCGAATCCATGCGGTCGCGCGGATTCGGCCAGCCAACCCACCACGGTATCGACATCCTCGACGTTATCCACAGTGCTGCCGTTTGGATGTTCCAGACAATCGTTGACGAACGTGCTATTGGCGCCGCGTTGCGCGTCAGTGATCACCTTGGAGATGTCGCAGACGTGCTGCCCGTAGACCTCGCGCAACGTCTTTGCCAGTTCCTCCTGGTCGCGCCGCTCGGCTGAGTCCTTGGGCAGGTGCGGGTCGGTGAAATCATCGAAACTGGTCAGGGACTTCAAGCCATACTGCCGGCGGAATTCGTTGAACCGCGGAACTCCGCGCTCGCGGTCGCGAATGAGGTCGAGCGCCGCGATATCGATCTGCTGGGTCTTGCCCTCCAGGCGCGGGATCTTCAAATTCTGCAGAAATTGGGGAATATTCTGTAGCGTGAGCAACCCCAGGCGCTGCCGGCCCATGCTCAGCGCCCAATTCGCCAGGCCTTTCGATCGCATGGCGTCCGTGGCCCGTCCCTGAAATGTCTGAACAACGGGGACCTTGTTCTGGATGACGTTCGGATTCGATTGCGCTTCGCGGTATTCGATCAAGTCCGGAACCAGCGCGTGCAACCGGTACACCGTGATGAACTCCTCGGGAAAATTGAATGGCGATCCGAAATGGTTGACGCCGCCGTTTACGTGATCCGGGTTCCTGATGTCCCATACATCTTTCTTGTTGGGGTTGAACAGGGCGAACACGGGATCGTCCGCATAGACCTTGCTCCCCAGCCCGAAGATGCCCGGGCCGGACGCGAAGACCGAATACCATTGGGTGGCTTTCTTGACGTCTTCCGATTTTCCGTAGTTGTTGACCACGATCTCGCGGAGAGCGTCGGCGATGGCTTTTGTCGTGCCCTGTGCGTCGCCGAGCAGTCCGCTCCAGTTGGCATTCATGCCGACATAGAGCGGCTCGTCGTAGAGCAGCTGCGGAGTCCACTCGGTGGTGTGGATCTTGGCGATCTCGGCCGCCACGACGAGGCGCGCCGCTTCGAACAGCTCGTCGGCAGAAACATCTTTGTAGCGAATGATGTGATCGGGTGTGGCCGGATTTCTGAGGCCGGAGTCGTCCTCGGGCGTCTTGGCTGCCTGCTTCCGGAATTCGTCGACGAAAAGATTGTGCTCTCGTGCAAACAGGTTGTGGTAGAAGCTCAGCCCGATGGTCCAGTTATCCGGGAAAGCGGCCGCCTCCTGTCCCGACCACTGCGGCAGGATGGGGTCCGCCGCCTCGAAGACCGGCAGATAGCCCAGCTTTTCGGCGTCACCTGTCCGGCTACCAATGGGCGCGAGCAGCATTTTCGCGCGATCGTTGGGATCGCGCTTCACGCGCTGCCGCGATCTTTCGTCGTAACCGTAAAGCTGCGAGGCGTCCCACCAGCCGGTCACCGTATTCCTGAACGTCTTGGGCGCCCGCTTCAGATATTCTTTGCCGCCTTGCGAGAATTTCCCGGGTTCGCTGCTGTCGGCAACATAGGACTTATCCATCTGATCGTCGGGCCGGCACCCCAGTTTCTGGATGTCTTCCGCCGTCAACGGTGTCTCGACGTTGTTCACCTTCTGACTGGTGCAGCCGACTTTCATGTAGTCGGGTTGGTTGTGACCCTCTTCCAGATGGGCGAACCAGTCGTGGGTCATGAACTGAATCCAGAATGCCGCAAGAACGTTGAAAAATGGCGCCTTCTTGTAGTCGCAGTCAGCGTCTTTCGAATCTCCGGGCAGTCCATAACCGGCGCGGCAGGCGTCGGGTTTCGACTGCTTTCGCGTGAACAGTTTTCTGCTGATCACCTGCGGATCGGGTTGGAGAAGGCTCAGGCGGTCGCCATGACGATTTCTGGTCCACTCTGTCCTTCCCAGATCGGGAAACGTCGTATCCAGCTCGACATTTCGAGCGAACAGTTGACCCGTCGATCCCATGAGCGGATTGCGAATGTCGTTGCAGATACCAGTCAGAGTACGGTGCCGGATCAGTTCTCCTTTGCAGATCTGCTGGCCATCGCCACCGGCATCCTGATAATTGGGATGATCCTTGGGAAGGCGCATTTCAGGCCAGCTTTTCAGAGCGGGACCTCCCACGCCTGCCCGGCCCTTCACGAAATCCTCGTAGGTTCCGTTGTTATCGAAGAGATTGAATTTGATCAACTCGATCCGCTGGTACTCCAGATCGAGCAGCGCTCCGTCGAGGCCCCGGCCATTAGGTCCCAGGTGTCCGGTGTTCGGCACAATTTCCGTCGTTAACGACGTGGAATCGCCTGTGGCCCAGTAGTTAGTCCAGTCAACCCACGGTGCGGACATGAACTGAACGGCATTTTGCCCGCCGCGGCAAAGCGCCGTTGCCTGCTGCACTTTGCCCTCGAACCTTTTGTCGCGAGTATCGGCAACATGCCGAAAGCCCTGAAGCGTCATCTCCTGGCATGCTCTGAAGGAGTCCGCCTCGGCCTTGAGGGCGGCTTTCTTGGTTTCGTCGCAGCCGGCCAGAAATAATGTCTCCATCATCAGCAGCACGCAAATCGTGATTCTCATGAATGCCTCCGGCATAGATTCAGGATTTCATCTTCCGAAACACGTGGCGCTGATAGTCCAGGATGCCAGCCTGCCTTGGCGTCCCTGAATTTTCCAAGATTATGGACGCTGCGAGAGAGGAATGCAAGACTTTTTCGGTAGTTTACCCCCAGCAACATATTGCATAGCGATCGTATTTTGTTTCAGCCAACCCCGATGATTGTTGAAAAATGCAAGCGAACCACCTGGCGCGATCGGGTGTACCCATGCCGCTCCAAAATGTGGAACACTGAGGAACTATGTCCACGTATCGCTCCGCGCCGGAGATAAAGGGCGTGTCGGGCCCCTGGTATAAAGCGCTCAACGGCTACCACTGGTGGGTGCTGATTGTGGCTTCGCTCGGCTGGATGTTCGACACCATGGACCAGCGCATCTTCGTGCTGGCACGCGGGCCGGCCATGAACGCGCTGATGCCCGCCGGAACACCGGCCGCTGAAGTTACCTTCTACAGCACCATCGCCACGTCGGTTTTCATGGTGGGATGGGCTTCGGGTGGACTCTTCTTCGGGATCATGGGCGACCGCTGGGGCCGCGCCAAAACCATGATGCTCACCATCCTGGTCTATTCGAGCTTCACCGGGCTTTCCGCGCTGTCGCAAAATCAGTGGGACTTCATGATTTACCGCTTTCTTACTGGATTGGGAGTGGGGGGCGAGTTCGCGGCGGGCGTCACGCTGGTGGCGGAGGTGATGCCGGAAAGCGCGCGCGCCCATGCGCTGGGGATGTTGCAGGCGCTGTCCGCCATCGGCAACGTCATCGGCTCGGCCATCAGCTTCGTCGTGCTGCCGCTCGGATGGCGCTGGATGTTTACCGTGGGTGTGATCCCGGCTCTGCTCGTGGTCTTGGTGTTCCGCAAAATGAGGGAACCCGAGGGCTGGCAGAAGATCCGCGATTCGGTAACAGCGGGCGGCGACAAGAAGCAGCTGGGTTCGATCGCCGATCTTTGGAGTCATCCGCGCTGGCGCAGGAACACCATCATCGGACTCATTCTGGCCATCTCCGGCGTGATCGGATTGTGGGGCATCGGGTTCTGGACTCCCGAATTGATCCGCGAGGCGCTTAAGGACCTGCCGCTCGCAACGCGCAACTGGTATGTGAGCATGGGCACGCTGCTCCAGGATGTGGGCGCTTTTCTGGGCATCTCCGCGTTCACCATTGTCACGGCCAGAACGGGACGCCGCACGGCATTCATCATTTCTTTCCTGCTGGCACTGGCCGCGACCGTGATGACTTTCGGATTCCTGCACAAACCGTCCGACATCCTCTGGATGGTGCCCATCATGGGATTCTGCACGCTGCTGGTATTCGGTGGATACTCAATCTATTTCCCGGAGCTCTATCCGACGCGCCTGCGCAGCTCGGGCGTGGGTTTCTGTTACAACGTGGGCCGGATCATCGCCGCCGTTGGGCCGCTGACACTGGGCGGTTTGACAGTAGCGTTCCGCGATGCCGGCTTCACGGCGCCGTTCCGCGCCGCCGCCATCTCGCTGGCTTCCATCTACGTGCTAGGGGCGGTAACGATGCTGTTCGCGCCCGAGACCAAAGGCCATCCGCTGCCGGAGGAGTAGGTTAGCTCGCCGTCGCTTTACGTTCGGCCTTGGCAAGATCTTCCAGGATGGGCTTGACCACGGCCTGCGCTTCACCGAAGGCATGCAGATAGTCCTGAAACTTGCGATTCAGCTCGATGGCCTGGTCCGGCGTCAGCCGCGCGCGCACAATCATGTCACGCACGTGCACGGGATGCGGCAGCACGGCATCTTCCGATAACTCCTCGAGCGCGGTCGCGGGATCGTAATGGTACATGGCTACATTATCAGTCGTATTCCACCTGAATGAGAAACAGCCCTTTTGCGGGCGCCGTTGGTCCCGCGCGGTTTTCGCAGCCGGGCTCGAGAAGCTGGCGCAGCGCGTTTTCGTCCAGGTTGCCCTTTCCGCCTTCGAGCAGCGTGCCCATGATGTTCCTGACCATGTGTTTGAGGAAGCCGCTGCCGGAGCAGCGGTAATGTAATCGCTCGCCCACGATTTCGACGCGCGAGGAGAAGATGGTGCGGACCGTGGTCTCCAGCTCACGGTCGTCCGCGGCGGCGAACGCGGCGAAATCGTGCCGGCCCTCGAGAATAGGCGCCAACGCCGTCATGCGATTCACATCAAGCGGAAACGGGTAGTAGTGCGCGTAGCGCCACTCCAGTGGCGGGCAGACTTCACCGCGATAGATGTGGTACTCGTAAGTCTTCGAAACGGCGTGGTGCCGCGGATGAAAATCCGGCGCCGCCTCAGCCGTTTCCAAGACGCGGATTGACGGCGGCAGCAGGCGGTTGGCGGCTTTACGCAGGTTTTCCAGCGGGATGGGATTCGAAAGCGAAACGGCCGCCGTCTGGCGCAGGGCGTGCACGCCGGCGTCCGTGCGGCCCGATCCGGCTACGTGGACGGCGTTCCCTTCGATCTCGCTGAACACTTGCTCGAGCCTGCCCTGGATAGTCGCGAGCCCCGGTTGCACTTGCCAGCCATGAAAATCGGTGCCGTCGTAAGCGATGGTGAGCTTGATGCGCCGCATGTGGCGTGCGGCCGGATCAGACGGCGCGCGATCCGGGTTTCACCACAGGAATGCCCTGCGCGCACAGCGGACAGGATTCGGGCGGGTAGGAATCCACCACAAGAGTGTCCAATGCCGCGCGCGACACGCCGAGGTCCACTTTCCCTCCGCTGCGGTCGATTATGGACCCGGCGGCCAGGACACGCGCACCACGTGCGCGTAGGCTCTCAATGACTTCGCGTGTGCTGCCGCCAGTGGTGATGACATCTTCGACGACCACGGCGGTTTCGCCCGGCGTAACCTCAAATCCCCGGCGCAGCGTCATTTTACCTGACGTGTCGCGCTCGGCGAAAATGAATCTTGTCCCCAAAGCGCGCGCCACCTCGTGGCCGATGATGAGGCCGCCGATCGCGGGCGAAGCCACTACGTCGACAGGTTCCAGTTGCACCAGCGCGGCGATCGCCTGGGCTAGCCGGCTTCCTAAATCCTCTGCGTTGCGGGGATGCTGGAGCACCCGCGCGCACTGCAAATATGCGGGACTATGGAGGCCGCTGGTCAGGCGAAAATGCCCGCTTAGGTACGCGCCGGTCGAGCGAAATAAATCCAGAACGGCTGGGCGCGCCTCGGGTTGCGGCATCACAAACGCCTACTATACCATTGAAGAACTGAGGAACAGTTCGCCTTTTGTCTTCGTAACTTCTGCTTAAAAGGAACAGGTCATGCACCGTTTTCAACCGCTGGTAGCCGTGGTTTGCAGCGTGGTGTTGCTCGCGCCGCCGGTAAGCGCACAGTTGTCTCCTCAAACTCCGGGTGGTGCGTCGAATCCTCCCCGGCTTGAGACGGCCACGGGTCCATTTGCCCGCTGGACGAGCCCATATCGGCAGCCGCACATCGCTCCGATCGATCTCTCTAACTCGAACCGGCTGGAATCGCTGCTGCGCGCCGGCAAGCTCTATCTCTCCATGCAGGACGTGATCGCGCTCGCGCTTGAGAACAATCTCGACATAGCCTTGCAGCGCTATGGTCCGCAGATTGCCGACGCCAACATCCTGCGCGCCAAGGCGGGCGGATTTCTTCGGGGCGTGAATGCTTCGGTGACAGCCGGGCCAACCAGCGCCACGCAGGGATCTGCTGCCCAGACGGGAATCAATCAGAGCGCGGCGCAACAGGCCGCCAGCGTGCAGACCACGGGCAACATTCTGGTGAGCCAGACCGGCAGCGCCATCCCCAGCCTCGATCCAAGTCTGCAAGGCTTCATGCGCTGGCAGCATCAGACCACGCCGCAATCGAGCGCGTTCATCACCGGCACGAATGCTTTCGTCCAGCGGACTGATATCGGTAATTTTCAGTACACGCAGGGTTTCCTGACTGGCTCGACGATCACGTTCGGCTACAGCGGAACGGCACTCTCCTCGAATAACCGCAGCGCGGATTTCAATCCCTCCACGCTGGGAAGCGCTAGCTTCAATCTGACCCAGCACCTCCTGCAGGGATTCGGCATCGCCGTGAATTCGCGCCAGATCCACATTGCCAAGAACCAGCGCGAGCTTTCCGACTTGGTTTTCAAACAGCAGGTCATCGAAACGGTGGCGGCGGTGATGAACCTCTATTGGGACCTGGTGGCTTTCAACGAAGACGTGCGCGTGAAGAAGGAGGCGATGGCCACAAGCGAAAGGCTATATAACGACAACAAGAAGCAGGTGGAGGTGGGCACGCTCGCGCCCATTGAGATCGTGCGCGCCGAAGCCGAGGTAGCCAGCCGGCAGCAGGACCTGACGATTTCCGAAACCCAGGTGCTGCAACAGGAAACCATCCTCAAGAACGCTCTCAGCAAGAATGGCGTGGCCAGCCCGTCCCTTGCCGAAGCGAGCATCGTGCCTACCGACCACATGCAAATACCTCCTACCGAACCGATTCAGCCCTTGCAGGATCTGGTGGCCAACGCCTTACACGCGCGGCCCGAGCTTTCGCAAAACCGTATCCAGGTGGAAGACCAGAAGATCAGCATCAAGGGTTCGAAGAGCGCGCTGCTGCCCACGCTCGACCTGGTGGCCAGCGTGGCGAACAACGGTCTCGCCGGACAGCCGAGTAATCTGCCTCCCGTTTATCCAACCAGTCCGCATACCGGCAACCCGTTCTTCATCGGCGGGACATCGACGCTGTTATCGCAGCTTTTTTCCCGCAACTTCCCCGATTACGGTATCGGTTTCAACCTGAATATCCCGCTCCGCAACCGTTCCGCGCAGGCCGACATCACGACCGATGAGCTGACCCTGCGCCAGCAGGAGATCGCGCTGCAGCGCCTCGAAAACCAAGTTCGCGTCGAGGTACAAAACGCCGTGATCGGCGTACAGCAGGCCCGCGCCCGTTATCAGGCCGCGCAGAAGGCCCGCGTGCTACAGGAACAGACCGTGGATGCCGAACAGAAGAAGTATGAGCTGGGCGCGTCGACGATCTACAACGTGATTCTCACGGAGCGCGACCTCGCTCAGGCGCAATCCAATGAGGTAGCGGCGCTGTCGGCTTACAGCAGGGCCCGGGTGGAGTTCGATCGCGCCACGGGACAGACGCTCGACCGCAACAACATTGCGCTCGATGAGGCATTCCGCGGCTCAGTCTCCCGCCCGCCGTCTCCGGTTCCAGTCGTTACGCAGCCATAGCACTGTAAGATATCTCACTGAGGAACGTGCTGAGTATCCGTGTTCCACTACGGCACACGCCTTAATCGTTTTGGTACAAAATCTCGACACTGGAATGCCAATTTTGCGTGGCGATGCCGCACGGATAGCTCTTACTGCTTGAAAAATCATCAAATACGGTTTGGCGTGAAGATTGCTCTTGGCAGGGCGTGAGACACAAAGCGCAGGCTCAAGGCGAGATGATTGAATCCACGTTGTTTCCCACGCCAACAGTCCTCTCTGTTAAGTTTCCTCGAAGTCTCCTCTGAAATCCCCACAATCGCCCCTTGAGCCTGGATCGCTTAAAGCGATCCAGCGCTTCAGCCGATCTCCGTACTGTGAACAAAGAAACGCTCGATGAAGTGAGTTTTGGCCTGGACCTGGTTCATTTGGCCGCCCATTTGGGCAGTTTCGATTTCCCCGACGTGCCGGCGGAGGTCGAGCAGCTCGAAGGCGCCCTCCGGAAGATGGCCATGCGCAAACAGGCCAGCGAACCGCAAGAGTAGCTTGTCAGATCGTCGACTCTGCTGGCTTTCTACCGTCGGAGGTACTGCGCGGAATCTTGGTTGATAGCCCCATGACCATCGGTATTCGTAGACGGGCGTACAATGGGGAATAGTGCAACGAGAAACTCTCAGTGCGGTTCGGAACGCCTGCGAACGCTCCGCTGACGTAGTGAATTGCAAAATGAATCGCGGGGTAGACAGCCTTAAGGTGATCGCGTACATCGCTTCTTTTCTGGGTGTTCTAGAAAGCATACGAGAGGCACTGAATTTAGTGCCGCCGCCTGCCTGGGGGGACGTTTGTTGCGGTCCAGCTGAATGTTTCGTATTTGCCGCAGTGGGCTTTGCGGTCGCTTCCGTAGCAATGTTTTGTTATGGCATTCTGTCAGCTAGAATGGAGCAGTTTCGGCTGGATATGAAGGTGGAATCACTTCAATTACTGAACGAGCTCGCCCGTCCATAGACCAGTTTTTGGCGCACTACCCATCCGGACATCCTCCGCGAGTGAGCTACGATAGTCCTATGGCTAAAGGCTTATTCGAGGTCGAGTGTCCCTGCTGCCAAGCCGCCCTGAAAATCGATCCGGAAACTCATGCCGTGATTACGCACAAAGCTCCGGAAAAACCGCCACCGATTGAGGATCTAGCCGCCGCGGTGGCCAAGCTGAAGGGCGAAGCCGGACGCCGCGATGAAGTTTTTCGCAAGCAAGTCGAAGCCGAGAAGTCACGTGGAGCCGTCCTGAACAGCAAGTTTGACGAGCTCCTGCGGCAAGCCAAAGAAAATCCCGACGTCACTCCTCCCAAACGCGACATCGATCTGGATTAGTCGCCTGATGTAGCACCCTTTCCCCGATGTAGCACTCTTTTATTGATGCGCTGCGCGGAAATGCGGAGCCGTAACCGTTTAAGGGCGATCACCTTTGACGGAGCACTGCATTAGCGCGCGTCCAGGAACTCCCGTGCGACGTCCGCCAGCGGACGGTGTTTTCCATCCACCTGATAGTTCAGTTTCTGCATGGCCTTGTCGGTCAGTTTACCGGCCAGTTCATTCAGGGTTTCCCTCATCCCCGGATGCGCCGCGAGTGAGCCAGCACGCACTACCGGAGCTGCTTCGTACGGCGGGAAGTAGTGCCGGTCATCCTGGAGGACCGTGACATCCAGCACCGAAAGCATGCCATCAGTGGCGCTGGCCGCGATCATATCCACCTGGCGCTGCTCGAGCGCACGGTAGAGCAGCCCGAGATCCATGGTTTTCACCTGACCCTTGATCTGCAGACCGTAGCTTTTCACCATGCCTGCGAATCCATCGGGGCGCTGAAGGAATTCGTAACCCATTCCCATCACCCAGTCGGTTTTGTACCGCGCCGCTTCACTCAGCGTGCGGAGCTTTCCGCGGCGCGCTTCCTCACCGCCAATGACCATGACGAACGAATTATTGAACCCGAACGGGGCAAGCCACTCCAGGCGCCATCGTTTCTCATAAGAGTCTCGGACGTCGCTCAAGACTCGCGAAGCATCCGATGACACCGGCATTTTCAAAACAGCGGTGAGCGCCGTGCCCGTGTATTCCGGGTACATATCGATCTCGCCGTTCACTAGCGCCTGATGCGCCAGCAGCGTGCCGCCGAGATTTAGTTTGCGCTCGACTTTCGCCCCGAGGCGCCGCTCGAGTTGCTGCGCCAGGATTTCGCCCAGCACCAGCTGCTCGGTGAAATTCTTGGATCCCACCACGATGGGCCGCGGTCCCGAAGAGCAGCCGCCAGCAAGGAGCGCCGCGATCAGACCGGCGATAATTTTCGTTCCAGCCATCCCAATCCTTCATCCGCGGCGAGAGCGATTGCCGCGGCAGGAATCGCGCCCGCCAAGATCTGCGCGGTATCGACCGTCGAAATGCCCCGAAAGATGAAAACCCCCAGCCCGCCGCCTCCGATGGCTGCGGCAATCGTGGCCGTGCCAATCGTGGTGACCGTCGCCACTCTGACTCCCGCGAGTATGGTGCGCATGGCCAGCGGAAGCTCGACTTCCCAAAGAACTTGACGCCCGGTCATCCCCATGGCCACGGCCGATTCGCGCACCGCCCCGTCCACGCCCAGAATTCCCACCATCGTGTTGCGCAGCACCGGCAGCAGCGCATAGAGCACCAGCGCTACGATGGCGGTTCGCCTGCCGATCCCGCCGATCAGCGGAACCGGGATGAGGAATCCGAATAGCGCCAGGCTGGGAATGGTCTGCAATACATTGGCAAAGCCCAGCACCCAGCCGCGCATGCCGGCCCGGCGAGTCAGGAAAATACCCGTCGGGATGGCAATGGCGGCCGCGATCAACATGGCCACCACCACCAGTTCGAGATGCTCGAGGGTCAGTGAGGCGATCTCACTGAACAGGCCGTTGGGCATCGCTCTCCCTGTCGTTTTCCAATTTCCAGTCGAGGCAGGCCAGGAATGCGCGCGCCTCAGCGGACCGCGCTTGCAGGAATTCCTGCGGCGTGGTCAGCGTTTCCAGGCGGCCGGCTCGCATTAATCCGATGCGCGTGGCGAGCATCAGGGCTTCGCGAACATCGTGTGTGACGAAAATCGCGGTCTTGCTGAGTCTCTTCCGTAGAGCCACGAACTGCCGCTGTACTTCGAGCCGCGTCACCGGATCGAGTGCGCCAAACGGCTCGTCGAACAACAGTACCGGCGGGTCTGCCGCCAGTGCGCGCGCCACACCCACCCGCTGCCGCTGGCCGCCCGAGAGTTCGCGCGGATAACGGCCGGCGAATTCACCCGGCGCCAGATCCAGTTGCGCAAGTAGTTCGTCGACTCGTGCGCGAATCCGGTCCGCCGGCCATCCTTCCAGGCGCGGCACCAGGCCGATATTCTCGGCGACCGTGAAGTGCGGGAACAGGCCGGTTTCCTGGATCACATAACCAATCCGGCGGCGCAGGCGGATGGGGTCCCAAAGGGCGGTAGGCGTGCCTTCGACCAGCACCTCGCCCGCGGTTGGCGCGATCAGCCGGTTCACCATCTTGAGCGCTGTGGTCTTACCCGATCCGCTGCGCCCCAGCAGCACTAGCGTCTCTCCGGCCTCCACCGTGAAGCTCAAATCTTCGAGGATGGCGAAATGCCCTTCATCGCGCGGAACGGAGTAGGCGATCCCGCGAAATTCCACGACGGCGCTCATGAAACGGCGCGGAGCAGGCTTTCCGCGAAGGGCCACTCCTCATCCACCCACTGGGCCTCGCAACAAAAACCGGCGTTCTGAGCCAGGGCACTAACGTCCTCCACGCGAAACTTGTGCGAGGATTCGGTCCAGATGGTCTCGCCGGCTTCCAGCACCACAGTCAGCCCGGCGTCCCGGATTCTGATTTGCTGCCGGCGTTTTGACCGGAGATACATTTCGATCCGCTGCTTTCCGCGGTTATAGACGGCCTGGTGCTCGAAATCGGAGATCATGAACTCGCCGCCCAGCTCGCGGTTGATTCTCCCCAGCACGTTCAGGTTGAACGCGGCCGTTACGCCAATCGGATCGTTGTAAGCCATGAGCAATTGGTCCACGGGCTTGACCAGATCGGTGCCCAGCAGCAGAGCGTCGCCGGGCGCCAGCCGGTCCCGCACCTGCTGGAGAAATTTCTGCGCCTCCTCGCGATCAAAATTTCCAATCGTGCTGCCGAGAAAAAGAACCAGCACAGCCTGCCCGCGCTTGCGCCGCTCGATAACCGAGCTCAGCCCTTCCAGATAGGATTGCTCGACCTCCTCCATGGTCACGCCCCGGATGCGGCCCAGTTCCCCGCGGCACTTGACCAGCGCGGAGCGCGAGATGTCGATGGGGTAGTAGTGGAGGGAATGCCGGGCGGCAAGCGCTTCGAGAATCCAGCGGGTTTTTCGGCCCGAGCCGCTACCCAGCTCACCGACTAACAGTGAACCAGGGAGCTTGCTCGCCAGTTCGGCCGAATGCAACTCCAATAGCCGCGCATCCGCGCGCGTCAGGCCGTACTCCGGCAGAACGGTAATGGCCTCGAACAGCGCCGCGCCGATCTCATCGTACAAATACGATGAGGGCAGCTCTTTCTGGCCGCTTTTACTCAGCCCGGCGCGGATGTCACGGATGAATTCGGTGCGGGCGGCGTGGTCCATGCCTAGCGCGAACATCATGCAGGAGTTTTTCAGTGTAGCAGGTCAGGGCTCCTAGGCTGCGTTCCGGAAGTGTTCAAAGACACTACCCGCGTTCCTGAGAAGTGGCGTGTTAAGCGACTATCCCTGCCGGCAGCCGCAGTGGCGCGGCCCGCAATCTGAAGTGTTAGAATGCACTGGCCAGCCCAACACCATTCTGGAGTTTCGATGATTTCATTCAAGAAATATTGGCGCGTGATCTTGCTGAGTGCCGTAGCGCTTGCCGGTTGCCGCAAATCTGGACCTCCGTACAGCGTGGCCGATGCGCTCAAGACTTTCAAAGTCGAGTCCGGCTTCCACGTCGAAAAGTTTCTTGCGGAGCCCGATGTCGAATCCCCTGTGGCCATGGAGGTTGACGAAAACGGCCGCGTTTATGTCGTCGAGGACCGCGGCTATCCGCTCAGCACCGACAATCCGCTGGGCCGCGTCAAGATGATCGAGGACACCAACGGCGACGGCATACCGGATCGCGTCACGATCTTCGCCGACAAGCTCGTTATGCCCACTGGCGTGATGCGCTGGAAGAAAGGGATTCTGGTCACCGACGCGCCCAATGTATGGTACTTCGAAGATACCAACGGCGACGGTGTGGCGGATGTGCGCAAGCTGGTGCTGACTGGTTTCGCCGTGACCAATCCCCAGCACACGGTGAACAATCCGGTTTACGGTCTGGATAACTGGATCTATATCGCCCACGAGGGACCCGCGACCGCGATCATTTACAAGAAACAATTCGGCGATCGCGGATCGGACATCCAGTTTCCAGACCGGCCGGATCTCCCCGGCTTGAAGGAGCACAATCGCAACGTACGTCTGCGCCCGGACACCTATCAGGTGGAGGCGCTGTCCGGCAGCTCTCAATATGGGCAAGCCTTCGATGATTGGGGGCATCACTTCACCACCAACAATTCCGATCATGCGCGCCATGAAGTGATCGCCGCGCGCTACCTGGAGCGCAATCCCGATCTGCCGGTGTTTTCAGCCATGCAGCAGATTCCGGATCACGGCGCCGCTGCCAAGGTCTATCCCATCACGCTGCATCCACGCTTCGAACTGCTCACCGAAGTCGGGCAATTCACCTCGGCGTGCGGCATCACCTGCTATCACGGCTCTCTGTTCGTCGCGGAGCCGGTCCACAACCTCGCTCATCAGGACTTGCTTTCGGACGCGGGCGGAACTTTTATCGCCAAGCGTGCACATCCGGATGTCGAGTTCCTGGCTTCGACCGACGCCTGGTTCCGGCCTGTGAATTTCTACGTTGGTCCGGACGGCGCGCTTTATGTGATGGACTTTTACCGGCTCATGATCGAGCATCCCGAGTGGATGTCGACCGAAGCGCAGAACTCCAAGGATTTGACCAAAGGCATCGATCACGGCCGTGTCTATCGCATCGTCCCGGACGGCTTGCCAGCGCCCAAGCCGATCAAGCTCGGCTCGGCGTCCAGCGCGGAACTGGTTCACGAGCTGGAAGATCCCGTGGTGTGGTGGCGGCGCACGGCGCAAAGGCTGCTGGTGGATCGCAAGGCCATTGATGCCGCGCCGGATCTGGTCCGGCTGGTGCACCAGAGCCAGTCGCCCGTGGGCCGGCTGCACGCACTTTGGACGCTCAACGGCCTGGGCAAGCTGGAAGCGCCGGAAATAGAAGCGGGTCTCGCAGACCAGGAAGCAGGCGTGCGCGAGAACGCCATCATTCTCGCCGAGCCGCGCTTAACCAACGATCCCAAACTGACTGGAAAGCTGCTCGGCATGGTTCACGATCCCGATGCCAAGGTCAGGTTCCAGCTTCTGTGCACGCTCGGCTCGGTGAAGTCGTCACAGGCCGGCGCGGCCCGCGATCAGTTGCTGGCGCAGGATGTCGAAGACAAATGGGTTCAGATAGCGGCGCTGAGTGCCTCTTCCAAAGAAGCCACGCGGCTTTACGCCAAGGCCGTCGCGGGCGAAACACAGGAGACGCCCGGTCGCACGATCTTCATCCGGCTGGCTGCATCAGCCGTCGGCGCGAGGCGAAAGCCGGGCGAGATTCAAACGGTGATTGAAAAGGTGACGCGCGCGGAGCAGAACGGCGCCGAGTGGTGGCGAGCGGCGAGCTTGGAAGGACTCGCCCTCGGCATGCGCGGCAAGGCGGCAACGCCGGCCGGCTTCGCGGCGAGCCAGACCCTGTTATTGAAACTCTTCAGCAGCCCACAGGTCAGGGTCCGGCGAGCGGCGTTGCGATTGATCGATATCACGGGCTTGCCAGCGGGCTCAGCGGCGTCTGCCGCGCTCGCACACGCCGCGGCCACGGCAGCGGACAAGCAAGCCGATGCGGATTTGAGAGCCGACGCTATTGGCTTGCTCGCCCTTGCGGGCCCGCAAGCGCAGGAGGCGCTCCTCAAACAACTGATCGATCCGCATGAGCCCGACCAGGTGCAGGCCGCCGCGGTGCGTGCCTACGGCAAGATCAAGGGCGACGAAGTCGGTAAGCTCTTATTGGCGAACTGGCGCGCGCTTACCCCCGCTGGCCGCACGGGAGCCGCGGACTCCATGTACCTCGAACCCAGCCGCGTCCTTCTCCTGGTGGCCGCGCTCAAGGCGGGAGACGTGCAACCGTGGACGCTCTCCTTCAGCAACCGCCGCCGGCTGATCATGAACACCGATCCGTCTATCCGCGCCGCAGCCCGGCCGCTGCTTGAACCGAGCGCCGGAGAGCGCGAAAAAGTGGTCAAGCGTTACGAAGCGGCATTCGACCGCCAGGCGGATGCCGCGCGCGGCCGCGAAGTGTTCAAGTCCATCTGTGTGAAGTGCCACCGCTTCGCCGGATTGGGCGTGCAGGTGGGCCCGGATCTGGCGACCGTGCAGAACCAGCCCAAGCAGGCGCTGCTCGAAGACATTCTCATGCCCAACAAAACCATTGCCCAAGGGTATGAAGCCTACGTGGTCGCAACCACGGGCGGAACTCTCGATGGCGTTTTGGGCGCACAGACGCCTACCACAATCGCCTTGCGCCATGAAGACGGAAAAGAGGACGTTGTGCAGCGCAAAGACATCAAGGACATGTATGTCACCAACGTTTCCGCCATGCCGGGTGATCTTGAAAAACAGATCGACCTCCAGCAAATGGCGGACCTGCTGGAATTTCTGAAGACGGCACACTGATTTTTCAACGTGTGCGAAATCGCACCGCGTAAGAACTGTGCGCAGCTATACCATGGTTTAAGGAGACGCAATGTCAACCGCACCTACACCCGATCCCAAAAAACCGTTCTTGAGCGACATCCAGGAGATTCGGCGCCGCGCCCGCCAGCATATCGAAAAAGGCGCGGTGACTGACACTCATAAGGGTGACATGAAGACTACCATCCGCGTGCTAAACGAGGCGCTGGCCACCGAAATTGTTTGCGTGCTGCGCTACAGGCGCCATCACTTCATGGCCAGTGGCATTCACGCCAAGGCCGTGGCCGAGGAGTTTCTCGAACACGCGAAGGAAGAGCAGACTCACGCCGATCAGATCGCCGCGCGCATCATCCAGCTCAACGGAGAGCCGAACTTTAATCCGGAGGGCCTGCTGATGCGCAGCCACTCCGAGTACGTGGAAGGCCAAACGCTTACCGATATGATCCAGGAAGATCTGGTGGCCGAGCGCATTGCCATCGATTCGTATTCGGAAATGATCCACTACTTCGGCGAGAATGACCCGACTACGCGCCGCCTCATGGAGGAGATCCTCGCAAAAGAGGAAGAACACGCTGATGACATGCGCACGCTGATCGAACACGTCGGCAAAGAAAAGTAGCGGTCGAAAGCGCGGGGTCCAAGCTCGAATTTACTGGCTGCTCGCTGGCCGTGACCACGGCGGCACAATGCCGTTCATGCGCGCGTATGCGATCGACTGGCCCATGTGCTCGCTCACGTGATTGGCGATGATTATATAAACACCGCGTGGCGTCGTCTCCGCGCCGAACACCTTGATAGATTTTGAAAGCTGGGCGTCGCTTGCCGCCTCGAGCGCGTTGTGGACTTCTTTGAACGACGCTTCCAAGTCGGCAACCACCTTAGCCTTTTCCGTAATCGTCTTCTCGCGCTGCTCGTTGTCAGCGACCATCTTCATGAATTCCTCGCGTGGCGGCATTCCGTTCGTCATGGCGAGCAGCAGCCGGTTGCCATTGGCGATGTGGATGTACACTTCGCCGACGGACCTTACGCCCGGGCCGGGCCGCCACGAATACTTCTCGGGTGGCATGGCTTTTGCCAGGATCAACACCTTGGCTTGCGCATCGTTGAACGAAAACAGAAACTCCGGTTGAAAGCCGCTGGTGGATTTCGGAGCCTGCGCCAGCGCCAGGCCCAGCAGGACGGCGAACAACGGCAAAGTGACGAGTCTGGTTCGCATACCTGTTTCTAGCACGGTTTTCCAGCACAGTACCGGGGCCACGTAACGAAATTCGCACGTCCCACCCCCGGAACGGGCAGTCCCACGAGCGAACAGGTCCGCGCGAAACGGGCCACGCAAGTGTAATAGTCTCAAACGTCGCCGTCTGGCAAATGGTTTGCTGCCCTCTACCGATCCCCGACTTACCAGGAGGCGCCATGGCAAAGACGGAACGGGTTCGTGAAGAGGTATCAGCACCGCCGGCTCCCGATTACTGGAAGCGGAAGACCGACGCGGGCTGGCGGCTGGCCGCAGTCGAGTGGATCCGCGAGGCCAGCGCGGAAGCCGGCTCGAGCGAAACGCGCGAGGAGATTCCTTACGGCCTGAAGGTCGCCGACGACTGCGTCCACCTGGAAGCGCATCCTACCGAGCGCGAGTCGCTGCTGTTGATGCTCGAGCTGATCGTGCAGGACCGGACGTTGTCCGAGGTGGCGGCGGAATTGAACGATCGCGGCTTTCGCAACCGGCGGGGCGGGGAATGGGGCCCGGCGGCGGTATTCAATCTGCTGCCGCGCATGATCGAAGTCGGCCCGCACGTGTTTTCACAGGACGAATGGGCGGCGCGGCGGCGCCGGCTGTTCCGGGCAGTTTGACGCGCGGCTACGCGCCCTCTTCTTCCAGTTTCTTTTTGTGCTTGGGCTTCTTACGTTCCAGCTTGGGCACGATCACGCGGGCTGACGGCACTATCCCGACGCGCTCCCGGGCCAGTTTGCGGATTTCCTTCCGCACATCGAATTTGGGTTTTTTCCGCGCCATTTACTTGCGCCGAACGGAGCCCCGGCCGTCTGCGAAAGCCAGGCCAGTTACGATCAACGGGATGAGGATTGCTCTCACGCTCACGACATCAACGCATGCGCCACCCGCGTGGCCAGCTGGTCGAAGGTGATGATTTCGTAGAGCGATGGATCGGACATAATGCGCGCGACCAGCTGAGCGTGCATGGCATGGCCCGCGCGCTCGGCGATCACGTGGCCCAGGAGCGGCTTGCCGATGAGCGCGAGATCGCCGATCAAATCCAGCGCCTTGTGACGGCAGCATTCGTCGGCAAAGCGCAGCCCCTCGGGATTCATGACGCCTTCCCGATCGAAGCAGACCGCGTTTTCGAGCGCTGCGCCGCGAATCAATCCCATGTTGCGCATCTGGTCCAATTCATAGGAAAAGCCGAACGTTCGCGCGGGCGCAATCTCGGTGGCATAGCGCTCCGGCGTGACTTCCATTTCGAGCGCCTGCTTTCCCACGAGCGGATGATCGAACTGGATCTCGCAGGTGAGCCGGAAAGCTTCGTCCGGTAAGATGCTGATGCGCTTGCCGCGGTCTTCCACCGTGATCGGGCGGCGAATCCGCAGGTAGCGTCGCTTGCGCCGGTACTGCCGCACACCCGCGCGGCGAATCAATTCGACAAACGGTAAGCCGCTGCCATCCAGGATGGGAACTTCCAGGTTATTGATCTCGATGTAGGCGTTGTCGATGCCGCTGCTGTAAAACACGCTGAGCAGATGTTCGGTGGTCGAGATCAGCACGCCCTGCCGCATCAGGCTCGTCGCGTAGCTCACGCGCGCCACGTGGCGCCAGCTTGCGGAGATCGGGAAATTGTCCAGATCGGTCCGTAAGAAAACGATGCCCGTAGACACCGGCGCGGGCAGGACGCGAATCGAAACCGGAACGCCGCTGTGCAGGCCAATCCCCTTGGCTTCGACCGGGCGCTGGATCGTGGTTTCAAAGCGCACTGAGGCGCTCCTGGCAGGTCGGCAAATTTCGCATGAACTTTCGTTAATAGCAATCCCGGAGCCGAACTGCAACCTCATGATTACAAAGGATGGACCAAAATCGACCGACGCAAAAAAGCCACACATTGTAGTACCAAGTGTGGCGCAAGTACCGCCATCGGTGTCACGGGATATATGATGGAAATTCGTGCCTCATCCTCGCCTGTTCCTAATTGATACGTACGGGTTTATCTTTCGCGCTTACCACGCGCGCGCCCGCAGCGGTGCGCCGCCCATGCGGACTTCGACCGGCCTTTCGACCGAAGCGGTCTTTATTTTCACCAACATGCTGCGCAAGCTGACCAAGACCTACAAGCCGGAGCACATTGCGGCCGTGTTTGAGAGCATTGGACCAACGCTGCGCGAGCAGGAGTTCGCCGAATACAAGGCCAACCGCGCCGAGGCGCCGCCGGACCTGGGCGAGCAGATCGTCTACGTGCGCCGGCTGCTCGACGCCATGCGCATTCCCATTCTCGAGTTCCGTGGCTACGAGGCGGACGATGTGATCGGCACCCTTGCGCGCCGCGCCGAAGAGGCAGGCTTCGATGTGGTAATCGTCTCCAGCGACAAAGACATGCTGCAGCTGGTTACGGATCGCATTTCCATGCTGAACCCGGCGAAGGACGACACCTGGTACGACCCAGCCAAAGTCGCCGAATTCATGGGTGTGCAGCCTTCGCAGGTGGCCGACCTGCTGGCGCTCAAGGGCGATTCGATCGACAACATTCCGGGTGCGCCCGGCATCGGCGATAAGGGCGCCACGGACCTGATTGCAAAGTTCGGATCAGTGGAAGCCGCGCTCGACCGCGCCGCCGAAGTCGAGCGCAAGATGTACCGCGAGAGCCTGGAGAACAATCGCGAGCGTATCCTGTTGAGCAAGCGCCTTGCGACCATCGAAACCGCGGTGCCAATCGAGTTTTCGCCCGCGATGGTGAAGGCGCAGGAGCCGGATCTGGCGACGCTCAAACAGCTGTTCAAGGAGCTCGAGTTCCATAGCCACCTGAAAGAACTCGGGCCGAGCGAAGACACCCGCGCGCGCGATTACCAGGCCCTATCCACGCCCGAAGCCGTGGACGCGTGGCTGGCGACGATTCCCCCGGGCGCCCCAGTGGCTGTCGCGATCGACAAATCCGCGGAAGGTGAGTTCGCGCTCGATACCGTGGGGCTGGCCTGGAAACGAGGCGAAGCCCGCGCGGTGCCGCTCCAACTGATCGGCCAGCTCCAGCCGCTTCTCGAAAACGCGGCGCGTCCCAAAATTACGTGCGATGTGAAATCGGTTTTGCTGGCCTTCGCCAAGCTGGGCGTGGCGGCGCGCGGCTTTGCGCACGACGTCATGCTCTATTCATTTCTATTGGACGCGGATCCGGGCAGCTGCATGCTCAACGAGCTGGCGCACCGGCGGCTGGATCTGAAACTGGGCGCGGCGCCGGAGCAGCACGCCGATTACGCGCTCGAGCTGTATGAAAACCTGAGCCAGGAAATCGACACGCGCGGTCTGCGCAAGCTCTATGAGACCATCGAGCTGCCGCTGGCAAACGTCCTGGCGCGCGTCGAGCTGACCGGCATTCTGATCGATTCCAACGAGCTCAAGCGACTCTCGGACCTGATGGAGACCGAGATCGCGCGGCTGACCAGCGAAATCCACGGGATGGCGGGCAAGCCGTTCAACATCAGCTCGCCGCAGCAGCTTGGGCGCGTGCTGTTTGAAGACTTGAAGCTACCCGCGCCGGTGAAATACGGCAAAGGGAAAACCATTTCGACCGCGGCGGATGTGCTGGAGGATCTCGCGGAAGAGCACGAAATCGTGCGCAAGGTGCTCGAATACCGCCAGCTCACCAAGCTCAAGGGCACGTACGTCGACGCGCTGCCGGCGTTGATCGATCCACGGACGGGCCGGCTGCACACCAGTTTCAACCAGACGGGCGCCGCCACGGGCCGGCTTTCTTCGTCGAATCCGAATCTGCAAAATATTCCCATCCGCACCGAGCTGGGCCGGGAGATTCGCGCGGCGTTCATCCCGCGTCCTGGATGGAAACTCATCGTGGCGGACTATTCGCAGATCGAACTACGCCTGCTGGCTCACATGTCGCGCGACGCGGTGCTGGTGGAGGCGTTCCGTAATGGGGAAGACATTCATACGCGCACTGCGGCCGAAGTGATGGGCATTCCGCCACTGATGATGGGGCAGGAGGACCGGCGCCGCGCCAAAGCTGTGAATTTCGGCATCGTGTACGGCATCAGCCCGTTCGGCCTTTCGCAGCAACTGGGCATCTCGCGCGGCGAAGCGGAGCTTTACATTACGAGTTATTTCGAGCGCTACGTAGGCGTGAAGAAATTTATCGAGAGCACGATCGCCGAGGTACGGCGCACCGGAGTGACCAGGACGCTGCTGGGCCGCGAGCGGCCCATCCCTGAGATGAACAGCCGCAACCCCAGCGCCCGTGGATTCGCGGAACGCACCGCGGTGAATTCGCCTCTACAGGGTACGGCAGCCGATCTCATCAAGCTGGCCATGGTGCGCATCGACCGGCGCATGGGCGAAGAGAAGTACCAGGCGTCGATGCTGCTCCAAGTACACGACGAGTTGGTATTCGAGGCACCACCGGAGGAGGCGCAGAAACTCTCCGCCATGGTGAAGCACGAGATGGAGCAGGTTTACCCGCTCGAAGTGCCGCTGGTCGCCGACATCGGAGTGGGGGAGAACTGGCGGGACGCGAAGTGACACTGAGGTCAGATGGAACGCGGCGTCATCGGCTTGCCTTTCCGCATCACGAACTCGACATACAGCCCTGCTACCAGGAAACACGCTGCGCCCAGCGGGCCCGTTGGGGTAACGTGCAGAGCGCCGAACAATGCACCGGCTAGCGTCAACAAGGCGGCTGTGACGCGCGGCTTGCCAACGGCGAGCATCAGCAGACCCATACCGGCGGTGACCAGCCACCAGGCCGGCGTAATCGTCACTCCATCAGCGGCCAGAAAAAGATTTTGCCGGGCCCAGCCACCTATCGGAAAACTGATGATGGCGACTATGGCCACCACTCGCCGCCGTTCAGGAGCCGTGAAAGCGACAGTGGCGGCGAGCATGGCAATGATCCAGGCAATCGACCCCGCGGCAGCGA
>Ga0310810_10000672_pt1 | contig 34321 bp, 31 predicted proteins | sample NCmetagenome_FD_207641 | JGI IMG/M metagenome (GOLD analysis project Ga0310810, IMG submission 207641) | Soil microbial communities from experimental microcosm in Duke University, North Carolina, United States - NC | ecosystem: Engineered > Artificial ecosystem > Soil microcosm > Unclassified ... | reverse complement strand
AAAGGCGACGAAGGCAAAGATAAGCTGGTTGCGGCGATGAAGGACTCGTTTGCGTTCTGCCACACTGCGCTGGCGAAAGCTGACGATTCGAAGATGAATGAGGAAATCAAGTGGTTTGACGACAAGCCGCGCGCACGCACCTGGGCGTTTCTGGGTCTCGCGGCAAGCTGGGCAGATCACTACGGTGCTGCTGCGATGTATCTGCGGCTGAATGGATTGTTGCCTCCCACGGCGAAGAAGTAGCGGCCAAACCCATGTCTCGCAAAATCGTCGAGACATGTGGCACCCCAAGCTTCATTTGTCGGAAAATCTGACGTTTATCATTTTTGTGGGTGCCCCACTTCTCGCCGACGTTGCGAGAAGTGGGATATGCTCCATCCGCAGCTGACATTTGTCACTTGCAGGCTTTAACTCTCGAAGCACACCATAGACCTCACGGACCAGATCGATGCCAATCGGAATTCGTACTCAGGATCTCCGAAAAGTGTTCCACTCCGCCCCGCCACTCGGTGCCGCGGGAGGATTTATTGCGCGGGCGGACGCGAAAGGGTCAAAACAGCCGAAACCGCAGATCACCGCGCTAGATGGCATCTCTCTCGAGGTCGAACCGGGTGAGATTTTCTGCCTGCTCGGCCCGAACGGTGCAGGAAAGTCCACCACTGTCGGCGTTCTGACGACACGTGTTCATGCCACCAGCGGTCAAGCATGGATCGGCGAACACGAAGTCTGGCAGAACCAGGTTGCAGTGAAGTTGCTGATCGGCGTTGTGCCGCAGCGGCCAAACCTCGACTTTTCGCTTACTGCTCGCGAAATTCTGACGTTCCACGGCGCATACTTCGGATTGAGTTCGAAGGAGCGGAATTCTCGCGCGGATTCGCTTCTCGAAAAGTTCAAGCTTACCGATCGCGGCAGTCAGATGGTACGCGGCTTCTCCGGCGGCATGATGCAACGGCTTTCCATTGCACGTGCCATGATGCACGATCCGCAGGTGCTGTTTCTCGACGAGCCCAGCGCCGGCCTCGATCCGCAGACGCGCATTCTACTTTGGGAGATCATTCGCGAGTACAACCAGGCTGGAAAGACGATTCTTCTTACGACACACAACATGGAAGAAGCCGACGCGCTCTGCCAGCGGCTGGCGATCATCGATCACGGCAAGGTGATTGCGCTCGGAACGCCCACATCGCTGAAGGCGACTATCCCCGGCGGATATGTGCTGCGGCTGAGGTTTGGAAATCAGACACCGAATCTGTTGCAAGGCCTGAAGTCTCTCTCTGGAGTTCGCGAAGTTCGCTCGCAGGACGGCGCCGGGGCCGACGTTTATGCCGATCGCGGCGGATCACTGATTCCCGAGATCGCAAGTTTGGCGGCCACCACCGGCGCTGAGCTGCTGGACGTCCACATTTCTGAGCCGAGCCTCGAAAACCTTTTCCTGCACCACACCGGAAGGAGTTTGCGCGATTGAACTGGAAAACTTTTATCGCAATGCTGGGCCGCGACGCGCATGTGGCTCGCAGAAACGCTATTCAGCTCACGCTACAAACCTTCCTGCAGCCGCTACTGTTCGTATTCGTCTTCGGGCGGGTGATGGTGGGCAGTGGCTACATGCCGCCAATCTACAAGACTCTTCTGTTGCCGGGAATCATCGCGATCAGCATGGTCTTCACTGGAATCTGGGCGGTCGCCATGCCGCTGATCGCCGAATTCCAGTGGACGCGGGAAATCGAAGACCGTCTGCTCGCGCCGATCAACATGACGTGGATCGCGATCGAGAAAGTGCTGGCGGGAGCCATTCAAGCTGCAGTCGCCGGCCTGGTCGTGATTCCCCTTGCCTGGCTGGTGCTTGGGCGCGGGGTTGGCATTCACATCGGCAATCCGCTTCTTTTTGCTGTCATGGTTGTGCTGGTTTCGGGATTCTCCGCATGCGGCGGGCTGGCGCTTGGTTGCAGCATTAATCAGCAGCACATCGGGCTGATGTTCGGCATGGTCATCACACCGATGATTTTTTTCGGATGCACCTACTATCCGTGGAATGCGTTGGACAAATTTCCGATCCTGAAGTGGGCTGTGCTCGTCAATCCTCTCGTTTATGCGAGCGAAGGCATGCGCGCCATGCTGGTGCCAGGTTTCCCGCACTTGTCGATCGTCGCGGTGCTGGCTGCGCTGGTGTTCTTTGACGTGCTGCTGCTGGCGCTCGGCCTGCGGCAATTTGAGAAGAAGGCGATCAGCTAGTTTTCTCTGCGAACTCTGCGGCGTTTCTCTGCATCCTCTGCGGTTAAGATCTTTGGCGAAAAGCTTTTAACCGCAGAGTTCGCGGAGGTTTCGCCGAGGACGCCGAGAAAACCGCTACAATGATGCGCCATGAGCCGCGTGCTGCTCGTTCATTGGAATGTCGAAGAGGCAAAGGCGAAGGCGCGCACGCTTAAAGACCTCGGACACAGCGCCGAAATTCTCTGTGACAGCGAGAAGCCGAATCTTGGCCGGGTCCGCGAGTCTCCTCCCGATCTCTTCCTGATTGATCTGAATCGCCTACCGTCGCATGGCCGTGAGATCGCCGGCCACTTTCGCCGCTCGAAAGCTACACGACAGGTTCCTATCCTGTTTGTGGATGGCGATGCCGAGCGTGTCGGCCGGGCAAAGCAACTTATTCCCGACGCCGAATTCGGCAAGTGGGAGAAGATCGAAAGCGCACTGAAGAAAGCCGGTCGCCGCAAGCTCGCGAAGCCGGTTGTCCCGGGAGCTATGGCGGGCTACTCCGGCACACCGCTGCCAAAGAAACTCGGCATTCGTGAGAAATACAACGTGCTACTGGTCAATGCTCCCGAGCGATTCGAGCGCAAGCTGGAGCCGATGCCAGCCGGTTCCGACTTTGTGACTGAACCTCGCCGGGCGCAGATCGCGGTTCTGTTCGCTCTCTCGCAGATGGAATTGGCAGGCGACTTGCGCTCACTTACGAAAGCGCTGCCCGAGAGGACGCCGTTGTGGATCGCGTGGCCCAAGAAGGCCTCGGGCGTTGCCACCGATCTCACCGATAATGTTGTGCGGGAATTTGGCCTGGCGCACGACTGTGTGGATTACAAAGTCTGCGCGATCGATGAGACGTGGTCGGGGTTGTGCTTCGCGAGAAAAAGGGAGTGACATTAGGGCTGCACCTCTCACCCTTGTCATCCCGCGCGCCGAGGGATCTGCAGTACGCTCTTCTCTCGGCCGATGTTTGAATGCAGGTCCCTCGACTGTGAAGATCATTCGCGAGCGAATGATCTTCTTCGCTCGGGATGACAATTAATACAGCACCAGCCGTCGGTCGGATTTGCCCGATCAGTTGCTTTAGTTGATCGAGCCCGCTCGGACAGGAGTGTCCGAGCCACACGCGTTTACTTGATCTGCACCAGTTCGCTCGCGGCGGCGGGCTTTGCGCTCGAAGTCGCCGGCCTCTGCGGATCCCGCCAAAAGTCGAAGACCGAAACCTGGTGGACACACGAGACCGTGCAGTGGGGAGCGCAGGATTTTTCGGTGAGATATTCGCGGCGGATGTCTTCGATGGTGTACTTCTCGAGAGGAATAGCCGGGTAGCCGCGTTGCTGGGAACAGTAGTGAACCAGGCCGTCCTCGCAGATATAGAGATAGCGCGCTCCGGCGCGGCAGCGCCACTGGTTCGGCTTGCCTAACGCAATGTTGTCCTGGAAAGAATTGATGCGGGTGAAGCTGCGTCTCTCGAGATTCTTCATCTCGTGATAAACGCGGCGTTCTTCATCCCCGAGCGGCTGCAACTGGCCATCGCCGTCGTGAATGATGCCGATGGTTGAACTGAAGCCAAGTTCCAGCGCGCGCTTTCCGACGGTCAACGCATCCTGCGGATTGTGTACCCCGCCGCCGACGACAGAATTGATGTTCACATGGAAGTCGGCGTACTCGGCCAGCATCTGCAGCTTTTTGTCGAGGACCTTCAAACTCTTTTTCGAAACTTCGTCAGGATTAACGTTATCGATCGAAATCTGCAGCCATTCCAGGCCGGCGCGATTGAGCTTCTCGATGCGGTCCGGCATGAGCAGGTAACCGTTGGTGATCATGCCGGCGACGATGCCGTTGTGGCGGATGCGGCGGATGATCTGATCGAGTTCAGGATGCAGCAGCGGCTCCCCGCCGCTGATGGTGACGACCGACGTGCCGAGTGCCCCGAGTTTATCCACGCGCCGAAACATGGTGTGCGTGGCGACCGGCTTTGAGAAATCGTCGTACTCGTTGCAGTACTCGCAGGCAAGATTGCACCGCCGGATCGGGATCAGGTGCGCCAGCAGCGGGTGGTCAGTTGCGACAAATGCCCACGCGATCTTGCTCCATCCGTGGATGCCGCGGGAAAGCGCGACCATACTACGGCGAATTTTCTTACGCGGGGAGGGCATTGGCTTTAAACATTTAAGCACATGGAGGGGCTAAGTGCATCGTCCTGAACAGTGTATGGGGAATTGCGGCGGAAAATCGGTGCAATCGCGGGTCGAACCGCTACTGCGCGGGTTGAGGAACAGGCACGGAGGCGGTCCTGGTTCCCTGAGACGATTTCGGGCCCGCCAAGGTATCAAGATCGGCGCGGGAGAAGTATTTTCCCTCCATGACTACGCCGGTGATTTTGTCGAGCTGCGTGATGTCCTCTCCAGGATTTCCATCGAGCAACACCAGATCGGCAACATGGCCGGCCTCTACCACTCCATATTTGTTCAGCTTGGCAATGTATAGTGCAGCGTTGAAGGTTGCGGAACGAAGCGCGTCGAGCGGCGAGAGCCCGCTCCTGACCAGCAACTGGAGCTCGCGATGCAGCGACCGCCCGGGCGGAACATTCTCACGCGGGCCATTCGTCCCTGCCAGAAAATTCACGCCGCTCTGGCGCATGTCGTGGACCAGGAGGCGGGCGCGCTCGAATTCTGCTTTCTCCTCCATCAGGGTGCCGAGCTGATCCCGGGAATACTTGATCGAGAACGGGTCCCTCAAGGACTCCCAATCATCGGTGGAAAGCCGCGCGAACGGGGCTTCCAGCGAAACCAGAGCTGGAATCATCCAGGTCGCGTGGTTCGAGATACGCACGAACAGGTCTTCGGCTTTTTGCGAATCGTAAGTTGCACGAATTTCTTTCGCCACGGGCACGGTGGGGGGATCCATCGGGTCTCTCTCTACTTGCGGCTCGGGCGCCGCGCGTTTTTTTCGAAGCTCATCCTCCTTCGAGGAGCAGGCGAGCAGGACGTCATCAACACCTTCAATCGTTCGTTGTTCGGGAAGCGTGGGCGCCGGGAATGCGCTGTGAAGATAGGGGAGAATCTCGCCCAGCGAATCGTGCGGGGCTTTTAACGACAATCCACTGACCAATTGAATGCGATCATCACCCTTGCCGGGCTCGCGCAGGCCGATCACGCCACTGGTCAAGTACGAAGCGTAAAGCGATTGAGGGTCGGGCGTTGAATCGGAGAGACGTGCGTTCATGTCCCACAAACCGGGAATCACGTATCCGCCGCCCGCGTTCACGACGCGGACATTTGGTCCGGTATCGATGGTGGCAATCTTGGCTATGGCTTCGATCACCCCCTCCTTGATGATGATGGTCGAGTTGGGCAGGATAGCACCGTAGCGGACGTCAATGACGTTCGCATTGGTGATGACCAGAACGTTTGGCGCTTTGGGGCGTTGCGCTGCCCAGAGGAATGAACTTGCCAGCAAAACCGCGACCAGAGCGGACTTCATGAGCGACTGCTCCCCACGTCGGAACAGGAAATGAGAAAAAGTTAGGCCTGAATCGCCGCCGAGTCAAGCAAATTCAGAAACCGGAGTTTCTTTTCGGGAGGAAGGAAGGATGCCTCGAAGGAGTTGCGGGCGAGTTCGCGGAGATGTTCTCCGGTGAAGCCGAACTCTTTCTGCGCAAGTTCGAATTCCAGATTGAGCGAGGTACCGAACATGGCGGGGTCGTCGGTGTTGAGGGTGAGCATAAGGCCGTGATCGAAGTAGCTCTTGACGGGGTGATCGGAAATTTTCGTGCAGCAGGCAGTGCGCAGATTGCTGGTCAGGCAAATCTCAACCGGAATCTGGCGTTTAGAGAGCTCTTCGATGAGTTCTGGATCCTGTGACGCAGTCAGGCCATGGCCGATGCGCTCCGCGCCCAGATTCAACGCACCCCAAATCGATTCAGGCCCGGCACTTTCGCCTGCGTGGGCTGTGAGGCGCAGCCCTTGATCTTTGGCGTAGACATACTGCTCGCGAAAAAGCTCGGGCGGGCCTTTGACTTCGTCTCCACCGATGCCGATGCCGATGACGTTTCGGTCGCGGTATTTCGCCGCGAGTTCGAAAACCCTTTGCGCCGGTTCGGGGCCGAACTGGCGCACGGCATCGAAAATCCAGAGTAGTGAGACGTTGAAGTCCTTTTCACCGCGCGCACGTCCGCGCTCCAGCCCTTCGAAAATCGCTTCGAAATCCTGCTTACGCCACACGCACACGCCCACGGAAACGTACACTTCGGTGTGGAGCACGTTTTCGGCTCTGAGCTGCTGCATGAGCCGGTAGGTGATCAGTTCGTAGTCTTCAGGGGTTTGCAGGTCGTCGGTCAGGGTCTTGAACGCCATCAGGAAGCCGAGGAAATCTTCGTATTGATAAATCGATTCGGCTTCGGCGAGGGTGCTTTCTTTACCGTGCCTCTGTCGGAGTTCGATTAACGTGTGCGGCGCAACGCTGCCTTCCAGATGCAGATGCAGCTCTGCTTTAGGCAGCGCGCGGATGAAGGCAGAAGGCATGAGATCAGATTGTAGAGTTCAGATTGAAGATTGGCGAGGCGGGCGGGGTAGATGAGTGATAAGGCCTGTGGCTGTTGAAAAAGTCTCCTTCCGTCCCAAATGGCCAAAATTTGCCTTGCGATTAGAGAAGATCGCTCATACCGCATCTCGGCGTATTTCATTTTCCCGAATCTTGACGGAAAGAGTCTCAACAGCCACCATCCATATCACGCATCGACCGCTGATAATCCCCGCAGCGTTGCTTGTTAACATGGAGGAATGCAAACGCTCTTCGAGGCAGCAGGCGGGAACGATGGCCTGCGCCGTCTTGCTTCCGCCTGGCATACACGTGTGATGGCCGACGAGGTCGTGGCTCATGCGTTCAGCCATGGCTTTCGCCCCGACCATGTTGAAAGACTCGCCGCTTATTGGGCCGAGGCACTCGGTGGACCGCCGACGTATTCCGATTACTACGGTGACGAAACCACCGTCGTCAAGACGCATAGCGGAAACGGCAAACACGATGAGATGGATCGCCGTGCGATTGCCTGTTTCGACTTGGCTATCGCGGATGCCGGACTGGCAAATGATGATGTTTTGCGACAGGCGCTGCACGACTATTTTGCATGGGCGACCACGACGACGATGGCTCGCTATCACGAGTCCGCCGATGATGTGCCGAGTGGCCTCAGTATTCCAAAATGGTCATGGAACGGACTGCAGCCCTAAAGCTCCATGACTGACCCCCAACTCGCTGATACATCTCCATAACACTCATTGCAGATTCAGCTGGCGAAACTTTGAATGATCTTCCACTGTGTGCCGCCGGCGGTTGCTGTTTGACCTCCTTCTTCCCTCATTCGCTCTTTAGATCGGCTTCGGCGTTAGGCAGATCAAAGCCAAATTGGCGGAGCGGTGTGCTAACATCCACTCATTCGGCTCGCTACCGGGTTAGTTGCGGAGGTCAAGATGAGTTCAACCACACGACGTAGTTTCCTCAAAACAGGTCTGGCTGCTGGAGCCATGGTGAGTGCGGGAATTCGTCCAGTGTTCGCCGCTAAGCGCACGGCGACTGACACCGTAGTGCTTGGCCGCTCAAAACTCGAGGTCACACGGCTGGCCTTCGGAACGGGAACGAATAGCGGTGAGGTACAGGCCGCGCTTGGGCAGAAGGAGTTCACGCGCCTGGTGCGGTATGCGTATGACCACGGCATCCGCTTTTTCGAAACGGCTGAGGCCTACGTGACGCCCGGAATGTTGGGAGAGGCCTTGAAAGGGCTGCCACGTGACAGCTACCAGTTGATGAACAAAGTGACCACGTTCCATCAGGGAATTGACGCCCAGGGAAAGTTCGACGAACTGCGGCGCACCTCACAAACCGAGTACTTTGACATCATGCTGCTGCATTGGCAGCACTCTGCCGACTGGCCGGAGACAACGAAGCGCTGGCAGGACGCGATCCTTGAGGCGCAGCAAAGAAAGATCATCCGCACTCATGGTGCGTCAGTACACGGGTTACCGGCTCTGCGGCAGATGCCGGGCACCAAGTGGCTCGAAGTCGGACTGATTCGAATCAACCACAGTGGCACGCGCATGGACGGCCCGACCTATGAGGATGTCAACCACCCCGACAACGTGAGCGAAGTCGTCAATCACATCCAGCAGTTAAAGCAGGAGCGGCTGGGCTTGATCGGTATGAAGCTTTGCGGCGGCGGCCAGTTCGATCATAGTCATGAGGATCGTGTTAAAGCGATGAGGTTCGCTTTCCAGAATGCGGGAGTAGATTCCGCCACGATCGGCTTCAAGAACACACAGGAGATCGACGAGGCAATCAGCAATCTGAACCTGGCGCTTGCGTGAACTGCGTCGAGATCGGCTGGGGTTCCCACTCCGCAAAAGCGATTCCCCGCTTAGGTTCTATTGAAAAATTCATTCAAGTTAATGCGCTCCGCCGCCCATACCCGCAGCCTCGCCTTCATGCGTATCAATCGAAATCAGAAATGCATTGCGGTCGGAGTAGGAGAACTGATGTCCCTGAACGTTGGCGCTGTGGTCGAGTGAACGATACAGTTCGAAGCCGTTGTTGTTTTGCGCTCCGAAATATTTGACGTTCTTCAGCACCACGCCATTGCCATCGGCGCCCGGCTCACGTTGCAGCTTCATGTGGGCCATCTGGCCGCCGCCCAGCTTGGCTTCAGCGATATCGCCGGACTGGCTGATCTCGATCGCAGCTTCCTGCACTTTCACCTCGCCCCACTCCAGTCCGTAGGTCTTGAGGATCATCGGCGCCAGCGCATCGCGCTGCTCTTTGCTGGTGGATGGATCAAACGACACCGCCACCCACGCGCCCTTTTTGTTGGTGCCCCACTCGTCGCCGAGGTCTCCGGTCAGCCAGTATTTTGCACCCGCAAGATTGGTTGCGCCCGAATGGCCTTCGCGTACCTTCACCGCCATATTGAATTCGCAGTGCGGATGCTCGGCGTGCTTGTTGAAATAACAAGGGCAAAACACGTGACAGCTGCAGGCTTCGACGTAATCGGCCTTCATTTGCCATGCCGGCTTCGCCGGGGTCGTGGCCATGAGAAGAAGCATGGAGATTGTAAGAAGGCTTATCTGTTTCCAGCGTTTCATAATCTGCCTCCTGACGCTTGCGGTGAAATCGGACAGACTTCTGGTTCCCGTGAGAGCGGGAGAATTCTACAGCTGAATCGGAGGAATCTCCACTACTTCTTGCGCGAGTAGTTCTGGACGTAGTCGGGGACGGCTCGGACGGACTCCAGGCGAGGATCGTTGATGGGATTGCCGACGGTCGTTTGCAGCGGCATTACGCCCGCCCAGGTTGGAAATGAATAATCCTCTTCGTCGTCGATTGGCGGGCCGGTGCGGACCTTTGCGGAGAATTCTTCGATCGGGACGCGCAGAACCGAAGTAGCTTTCAACTCCTTCTCGTTAGGTTGGCGGGCGTCGTCCCACCGGCCGGGGATGATGTGCTCCGAGAGAACCCGCAACGCAGTGAGTTTTTCTTGCGGATCATCTACCAGCGTTGCTTTTCCCAGAATTACGACCGAGCGGTAGTTCATCGAGTGGTTGAAAACCGATCGCGCGAGGACGAGACCATCGAGCAGCGTTACGGTGACACAAACCGGCACGCCTGCTTTAATCTTCCGCAACATGCGGCTGGCGGCAGAGCCGTGAATGTAAAGGTCCGCATCTTTGCGTCCGTATGAGGTCGGAATTACGAATGGCTGGCCCTCAACCGAAAATCCGACGTGGCAGAGAAAGCCTTCATCGAGAATGCGATATATCGTCTCGCGATCGTAAACCCCGCGATCTGGCTCGCGGATGACACGCGTCCGCTGCGTTGGCATTGGATTGTCAGACATGGAGTGAAGCTCCAGGCAGGCGCCAAGGATGGGTGAAGAGTGAGTTTACATCGGAATAGCAAGGGATGCTTCCGACTTTTGCAGCGTCACGGCTCACGTAGGCCCGGGTGCCCTCACCCGGGCGAGGGGCTGGGCTGGGCGGGTGAGGGCATCCGCCCCTAGGTGTGTCGTGCCAGCGATTTCGCGACGGCAATGACCTCGGTAGGGTGAATCCATTCCAGGGTTATCACTGCGAGGATCGCAAGTCCCGTAATTAGGGCATTCACACGAAAGAGAAGCCAGACTTGTCTTTTGCTGGCCTTATTGCGCAATAACAGGCGGAGTAAAGCGGCATCAAGCACGGTGATGCTGCTAGCAATCGAGACCGTGATGGGGACAGCCATAAAAAGAGACTCAGAGACTGTTCTACCGGTAAGGGGCATCACGATTAAATAAGCCGGTATACATAGGAAGGGCATGGCAGGAAATGCCAGAAGGGACGCAGCACTGCCAACGAGCCAAGCTGTGATCCACCCTGATTGCGTCGTGCGACGAGCAAACAGTAGCCTGATTAGGACGCCGAAGATCGCGTACGCGGAAAAGAAGAATGGTTGGTCGTACTTCCAGAGCCCAAACCAGTCCACGCCTCGAAAGAGCACAGAGCCCATATGCGAAGTTTAGACACCGGACTTCAATTGGAGTGCCCGGCGGAATGCGCGGTAGAAAACTCAGTTCGTCGCGAATTCGCTGCGCTTTCTGCTATAGAAGAAATAAATCAGCAGGCCGATGAAAAGCCAGGCGAAGAAGCGGATCCAGGTAATGACAGTCAACCCCATCATCAGTCCGCCGCAGAGGATGATCGAAATCAGCGGGAACCAGGGAACCAGCGGCACGCGGAAGCCGCGCGGGCGCTCCGGCTGTCGGCGGCGAAGGATGATCACCCCCATCGAGACAAGCACGAACGCGAACAGCGTACCGATGTTGGCGAGGTCGGCGGCGGTGCCGATGTCAACGAGGCCGGCAGGAATGCCTACGGCAAAGCAGGCGATCCACGTGGACCAATGCGGCGTCTTGTACTTGGGATGAACGGCGGAGAACAGCTTGGGCAGCAGGCGATCGCGCGACATCGCGTACCAGACTCGTGCCTGGCCGTACTGATAGACTAGGATTGACGAGATCATACCCATCAACGCGCCAATCACGATTACGGCCTGGAAGAAGGGATGCGCGCCCAGAGTTTTCAGCGCATATGCTACCGGCGCATCGGCGGCGGGACTGGAGGCGAACGTCGAATAGCGCATCATGCCGAGCAACACCACCGCGACGCCAACGTAAAGGACGGTGCAAATGATCAGCGAGCCGATGATCCCGAACGGTAGATCGCGCTGCGGCTGGTGGCATTCTTCGGCAGCAGTCGAAACCGAGTCGAAGCCGATGTAGGTAAAGAACACGATCGCCCCGCCGGTGACAATACCGGCGAATCCTGACGGTGCGAACGGAACCCAGTTCGCTTTGTGCACGAACATTCCGCCGACAACCAGAAACGTCAGGATCGCGCCGATCTTGATCGCGACCATCACGTTATTGGCTTCGGCGGACTCGCGAACACCCCGCACCAACAGCAGGGTCAAAAAGAAGACAATCAAAAAGCCGGGAACATTGAAGTATGCGCCCGTCCATCCCGAGGGCGCCCACACCGGGCTTGACCAATGCGCGGGCAGATGAATTCCAAAAGCAGCCAGTTGTGCGGTTGAGTATCCGCTAAAACCGACCGCAACCGCGACATTGCTGACCACATATTCCAGAATCAGGTCCCAGCCGATGATCCAGGCGAAGATCTCGCCGAGAGTTGCGTAGGAGTAGGTGTAGGCGCTACCGGCAATCGGGATCATCGAAGCCAGTTCTGCGTAGCAAAGTCCAGCAAAGCTGCAAGCGATAGCGACCAGAATGAACGAGATAGCAATCGAAGGACCGGCGGGTGGTCGGCCATGCATCAGCGCGCCAGCCGTGCTCCCGGTGCGAACGAAATTGACGAGCAGGTCGAGCACCTGCGCATGCAGGATCGATGGCGCTTCAAAGTGCTCGCCGGCAGCGGCAGTTCCCGTGAGAACGAAAATTCCAGAACCGATGATCGCGCCGATGCCGAGTGCCATCATGGACCAGGGGCCTAGGGCCTTGCGCAGGCGGTGTTCAGGCTGGTCGGCTTCCGCTAAGAGCTTGTCAATCGATTTGCAGCAGAGAAGCTGATTGGGCTTGGCACGCGGGGGGGTCGTCGGTGATGGTTCCAAGGGTCCTCGGTGGAATAGTGCCGTTCGAGACTAACCTAAGTCCCGGCTGATTCGCAAAGAGGGACAGAACAAATACTAACCACAGAGGGCACAGAGTTTCACAAAGGAAACCAAACTTAAAGCAAGAGCCGCTGAAAATCACGGGCGAGGCGCCCGTGCCACACTTACTTATTGCCTTCTTCTTTGGCCAGTTTTACTTTCGCCGATTCCAGCTTCTTGGCGACCTTGGCCTGCTCTTCCTCGTCAACTTCCGGCGTGACCGTCTTGTTCCACTCCTGCAGAGCGCGCTCCCAGTGGGCTGCGGCGAGCTTCAAGCGGCCCGTCTTCTGATAGAGATCGCCGAGGTGCTCCTGCACCGTGGGATCGGCGCCCATGTGCTGCGAAGCTTTGGTAAGACTGTCTTCGGCGAGGTCGTACTTGCCGAGCTTGAAGTAGGCCCAGCCCAGCGAATCGAGATATGCGCCATTCGCGGGATCAAGGTCCACGGCTTTCTTGATCATGCCGAGGGCTTCGTCGAGCCTCTGGCCGTGATCGGCGAACATGTACCCTAGATAGTTGAGCACGGCAGGATTGTTCGGGTTCGTGACCAGAATTTTGCGGAAGAGTTCCTCCGCCTGCTCAAACTTCTTCTGCCGCTCCAAAGCAGCGGCGCGCAGGAACGCAACCTGCTCTTTTTCCTCCTGCTTGGTGGAAACCTGGTCCGCTTTGTCGAGGGCGGCGTCGGCCTCCTGCCAGCGCTTTAGCCGGTTATAGACCGTCGCGAGGTTCACATAAACTTCGCGGTCTTCCGCATTGCCTTTCAGCAACGATTTAATCTGCTGAATGCCTTCTTCCTGCTTGCCTGAATCAGCCAGCTGTCCGGCATAGACCATCTTCAGGCGACGGCTGTTAGGCAGCTTCTGGGTCGCGAGTTTGGCCTCATCGGAGGCCTTCTGCCAGTCCTTGTTGTCGCGATAGGTGTCGATGATCAGGCCGTAGCCGCGCTCGGCGTATTCATCGCCGAGAGGGATCATTTTCTGGAAAGCATCGATGGCGGCCGGAACATTGTTGTTCTCGGCATAGCTTGACCCGAGGCGCTCGAGGAAAATCGAACGGTTCTCGCGATCGTCCTGAGAATATTTGCCGTCGGCTTTCTCGGTGCGCTTCAGCAGGTCTTGCAAGGTCGAGATCGCGTCGTCGTAGCGGCCTTGCGCTTCATAGACCAGCGCCAAGTCATAGGAAACCTGCTCGGAATCCTGGACCATCGATTGCGCTTTTTTCAGATTCTGCAGCGCCAGGTCGAACTTGCCGAGGCGGCGGTAAATTTCGCCGAGCTGAATGTAGGTGCGGGGGTCTTCCGGATTCGCGTCAGAAATGATCTTGTATTGCTGCAGGGCTTTTTCGGTCTGTCCGTCCTTATCCAGGTTGTCGGCAAGGCCGCGAATCGCGTCCAGATTGTCGCGGTCTAAAGCGATGGCGTGCTGATAGGCCTCGATCGCTTTCTTGTAATCTTTCTTCTGGCTGTAGGTTTCGCCCAGTGCCGAGTAGAGTTTTGCCGAACGCGAAGCCTCAGGCACCGAATCCAAAGTCTCCGCAGCCTTCGCGGAATCGCCCATCTCGTTGTAAAGCGAAGCCAGCGTGGTCACGGCCTCTTCGGAATCGGGCGCAAGCTTGATTGCGGTCTTTTCCTCTTCGATCGCTTTCTGAATCTGGGTGTCGGCGTGATAGAGGCGGCCGAGCATCACGTGGTCGTCGGCGCTTGAAGGGTCGAGCTTAATGATCTCCTGATACTGCTCGATGGCCAGCTTCAAAACGCTATCCGAGCCGCTGTTACCCTGCATGTCACCCAGCGACCGAAGGTAAATGTGGCCAAGGAGCTTGTGGGCTTCGAGGTTCTTGGGATCGCGCTTGAGGATCTCCTGAGCTTCAGAAACTGCGTCCTTGATGCGTCCGGTACGGGCGTAAACTTCGGCCAGGGCTGAGGTCAAGAATTCCGAAGTCGGATCGGCATCGATGGCCAGCCGGTATTCCTGAATGGCTTTGCTTACCAGATCGCTGCGCCCATAAACCGCCATTTCCTCTTCATACATGTGGGCCATGGTGAAGTGATAGTAGGCAGCGGCTTTATCAACCTTATGCGGAGCCGATTCGGCTGACTGGGCCGATTGCGCGGCAGGCGGATTCGGAGCGGCTTGCTGGGCCGCCAGGGAGGCGGTCAATAGAAGAGAGGCGAAAAGAAGTCTCATGAAATACCTATGGCACCAACGCTCTACGGATTTGATGCCAATCCGCTACGCGCGGGTGCTTAGGACAATTGTAGCCGAGGGTGGAAGCAGGCTTTGTAAACTCCGGTAATTTGTGGGGAACAATTGATTGACCGCAGAGGCACAAAGGGAAGGATTGATCTGTGACTGTTGAACAAGCCGACAAGATTGACATCATTAGCATCGACCCTACAGGCCAAGTGATCCTTACTGTTAGCGACCATCTCCCCTGGTCTGATGCTGTCCAGCACCAACTGATTCTGCAGACTAAGTTGAATAAGTACCTAGCATTCATCGAGAGTGGGGAGATCCTGCAAAGCTATCCAGATTCTCAAGGTCGCGGCATAACAATAAAAGTCGTGTTCAAATACAAGCCGAACGATGCAGGAGAGCAATTCATGGAAAGAGCCGGTGACGTCGTTCAATCCGCAGGTTTCACTCTGAGGCATGAAGTTCTTGCTGAACCCCACCATCTTTAGCGCGGATAGTGATTGGATTTTGCGAGTCACACTAAAGGGTCCGGTTCTCCGCCGCAATTGGGATCATTGAACTGAACTTTGGAGTGGGCGGCCCAAGTTCTATTTTATTTGTGCGGAGAAGGTTTTCCCTGTGTCTCTGTGTCCCTGTGGTGAACTGGGTTTTAGTGCCGGAAGTGCCTTACCCCCGTGAAGATCATCGCCAAACCCAGCCGGTCTGCGGCTTCGATCACTTCCTGATCGCGAACTGAACCGCCCGGTTGGATGATTGCGGTGGCTCCGGCTTTGGCGATCTCTTCGACGCCGTCTGGGAACGGGAAGAATGCATCGGACGCGGCGACCGTTCCCTTCAGCGGCAGAACTGCTTTTTGTGCGCCGAGGCGGCAGGAATCGACGCGGCTCATTTGGCCGGCGCCTACTCCGACGGTCTGGCCGTCGCGGGAGTAGAGGATGGCATTCGACTTCACGTGTTTGCAGACTTTCCACGCAAACAGCAGCGCGCGCTTTTCTTCGGGAGTCGGTGGGCGCTTGGTAACAACCTTAAGATCTGAATCTTTTAACTGATGCAGGTCCGCATCCTGAACCAGCATTCCGCCAGAAACGTTTTTCAGAACCCACTTCTGCTGAGAGTCGGCGATCTCAACCAATCTCAGGTTCTTCTTCGCGGAAAACTTTTCAACCGCAGCCGGCTCGAATGAAGGCGCAGCGATCACCTCGAGAAACAGCTTGGCCATTTCTTCAGCAGCGGCGGCATCAACTGGCCGGTTCACGCCAATCACGCCTCCGAAAGCCGAAACCGGATCGCATTCGAGTGCTCGCTTGTAAGCTTCGGCCAAAGTCTTGCCGGTTGCGGTTCCGCACGGATTGGTGTGCTTGATGATCGCGCATATCGGCTCTTCGAATTCCTGCGCCAGGTCCCAGGCCGCTTGCAGATCAACGATATTGTTGTAGGAAAGCTCCTTGCCTTGCACCTGGCGCGCGTTGGCAACGCCGGTGCCGGATCCGTCCGTGTACATTGCGGCTTTCTGGTGAGGATTTTCTCCGTAACGCAGGTCGCTCACTTTTGTGAATGAAAGCCGAAGTTTGTCGGGAAATCCTTCGGCAGGCTTGAGGCTGAAATTGCCGTTTGCGCTCACTCGCTCTAACGTCGAAGCGATTGCGGAATCGTAGGCAGCAGTCGTGGCGAATGCCTTCTGGGCGAGCCGCCACTTGGTGTGTTGCGACAGCGATCCGCCGGATTGCGCCATTTCATTCGCGATTGCTTCGTAATCCGCCGGCGAGGTGACAATCGCCACATCGGCGAAATTCTTCGCCGCCGAGCGGATCATGGAAGGCCCGCCGATATCGATGTTCTCGACCAGTTCCTCGAAATGCACGCCCGGTTTTGCAGCAGTCTTCTCAAACGCGTAGAGATTGACGACGACCATGTCGATGGGCTGAATGCCGTGCTCGGCGACAGCGGCCACGTGCTGTGGATCTTCGCGGCGATGCAGAATTCCACCGTGGACTTTGGGATGTAGCGTCTTGACGCGTCCATCAAGCATTTCGGGGAAGCCGGTGAGGTCGCTGATGTCCTTGACCGGAATGCCGGAGTCACGCAGCAGTTTGGCCGTGCCGCCGGTCGAGATCAGTTCCACTCCCATACCGGAGAGCTTGCGGGCAAAATCGGCGAGACCGGTTTTATCGGTGACACTGAGAATCGCGCGTTGAATGGGCTTGGACATGCGAAACCTCGGATGGGAGTCGGAACTGGAAATTTTAGCAGCAGCCAAGCGGGAGTGCCTAAGACGAACGCATCGGTAAGAAGCCACTCACCTGTCATCTCGAGCGAAGCGGCGCGTGTACACGCGCCGCGTAGTCGAGAGACCTTTTGTTGAACGCTGCCAAGCAGCTTTGATGCGTTTCAAACACAAGGTCCCTCGACTTCGCATTGATTCTCGCTTCGCTCGAATCATGCTGCGCTCGGGATGACATCGCTTTGTGACTCCTAACAGCCTATCCGTGAGCGGCTTGCTGTGTAGAAGCAAGGCATTCTGTTAATCTCTTGCGGACATTCTTCCCCGGAGGTTCGCGCTGATGGACCGAAACAAAGCTGTGTTGCAGGTCGCAGTTTTGTGGTTATTATCCGCAGGCTCCCTTTTCGCCGCCGATCAATATTCCGTCAAATACGAACGCAACGTCACGATAAAGATGCGGGACGGCGTCACACTGCATGCCGACATCTATCGTCCGAACGCTGACGGAAAGTTTCCGGTCCTGCTGACGCGAACGCCCTACAACAAGGACAACGAGGTAGAGTTTGGCCTAAAGGCGGTAGCCAAGGGATACGTGGTCGTCGCCGAGGATGTGCGCGGCCGCTACTCTTCCGAGGGCGAGTGGTACGTCTTCAAAAACGAAATCAGCGACGGCTACGACACAGTCGAATGGGCGGCGGCGTTGCCGTATTCTGACGGCCGCGTCGGAATGTTCGGCGGATCGTACGTCGGCGCGACGCAGATGCTGGCTGCCATTTCGCATCCGCCACATCTCGCGGGAATTCTTCCCGTCGTGACCGCCAGCAATTATCACGAGAACTGGACGTATACCGGCGGCGCGTTCGCGCAGTGGTTCGACGAAGACTGGACATCGGGGCTTTCCCAGAATGCATTTGAGCGAAAAGTCGGCGGCCAGAATGACCCGGTAGGCGGAATCTGGACTTTGCCGCTGACCAACTATCCGATCCTCAATCTCGAAAAGCGTCCCGACCTCGGTTCCAATGCGAACGTGGCGCCGTACTTCCTCGACTGGCTGGCGCATCCGAGTTATGACGACTACTGGAAGGCTCTTTCCATTGAGGAGCACTTTGCCGATATCAAAGTGCCGGCGCTGCATGTGGCGGCCTGGTATGACCTGTTTCTCGGCGGATCGCTGCGCAATTTCGAGGGCATCCGAGACCACGGCGGAAGCGAAGAGGCGCGTAAAGGCCAGCAATTGCTGGTGATCATCGGCGGACACGCGGGTGGCGGGCGCAAGGTCGGCGACGTGGATTTCGGCCCTGCGGCAGAAGATCGCGGCGAAGACGTTACGCTCGATTGGTATGACTTCCTTTTTAAAGGTGCGAAGAACCAGTTCGCGTCCGGCAAGCCGGTGAAGATTTTTGTGATGGGTACAAACCAGTGGCGCGACGAGGACGACTGGCCCCTGGCACGGGCGAAGAGCACGAAATACTTCCTGCACTCGTCCGGGAAGGCGAATTCGCTGCGCGGAGACGGGAAGCTTTCGACGACGGCTCCGTCCAGGGAGAGTTCGGATCAGTACATTTATGATCCCGGGCATCCCGTGCCGACGATGGGGGGATGGCTCTGCTGTGAGGGTCAGCGATGGCCCGCTGGTCCGCGAGACCAGCGGCCAGCCGAAGGAAGAGACGATGTTCTGGTTTACTCGACCCCAGTGCTGAGCGAAGACCTTGAAATTACTGGCCCGGTTTCACTGGAGCTGTACGCGAAGTCGTCCGCGGTGGACACCGACCTCACTGGCAAGCTGGTTGACGTCTGGCCGAATGGGTTTACGCAGAACATCGCGGAAGGGATCGTTCGGGCGCGCTACCGAGACTCACGCGAAACGCCGGATTTGATCACTCCGGGACAGGTTTACAAATTCACGATTGATTTGTGGGCGACGAGCAACGTGTTTAAGAAAGGACATGTGCTGCGGCTGGAAGTTTCCAGCAGCAACTTTCCGCGGTTTGATCGCAATCTGAATACCGGCGAAACGCGATACATCAAGAGTGGCGTGGGGACCGATCAGTTCGTGACGGCGACGAACGTGGTTTTGCACGACGCCGAGCATCCGTCGGCTGTGATTCTGCCGGTCGTGCCGGGGAACTAGGTTCCTTTGCGCAAAGTGCGCAAAGAAAAGCTCGTGAAGCCGTGAAGACCATTGGCGTCATCTCCGACACGCACGGGCTGCTGCGGCCCGAGGCTCTGGCTGCGCTGCAAGGATCGGACTACATCATTCACGCCGGCGATATTGAGGATCCCCAGATTCTTGACCGATTGAAAGAGATCGCTCCGGTAACCGCCGTTCGCGGAAACGTCGATAAAGATTGGGCACGCAATATTCCTCAAACAAATGTGCTTGAGGTCGAGGGCATTTCCATCTATGTGCTGCACATTCTCGACCGGCTGGATTTGAAGCCCGAGGCTGCCGGATTTGCAGCCGTCATCTACGGACACAGTCACATTCCTAAGCAGGAAATGGTGAATGGGGTGCTGTACTTCAACCCAGGGAGCGCGGGGCCGAGGCGGTTCAGCCTGCCGGTTTCGCTTGGAAGGTTAATCGTGCGAGGCGGGCAGATCGAAGCGGAAATCCTGAATCTTGTCTGAACTTGGTCACAAAGCCACACCGTGGTTCCGTTAGAATCACACCTCTGTAACTCTGTGCTCTCTGTGATTAATCTCCCTCCAAAACCTTTAACCACAGAGGACACAGAGATCACAGAGGGTTCACGGACGCGCATGACTCTGCAGTTTGAAATTGCGGCAGCGAAAGGGCGCGGTCGGCGTGGATGCCTGAAAACGCCTCACGGCTCGGTCGAGACTCCGGTCTTCATGCCAGTAGGCACCCAGGCGACCGTCAAAGGCGTTCCGCAGGATGTGCTCGAAGAGCTTGGGGTCGAGATCCTGTTGGGAAACACGTATCACCTCTTTCTGCGTCCTGGGATCGAGCAGGTCCGGAAGCTCGGGGGATTGCATCGATTCATGTCCTGGCCGCGGGCGATCCTGACCGATTCGGGGGGATTTCAGGTTTTCAGCCTGAGTGATTTGAGAAAAGTCACGGAAGAGGGCGTTATGTTTCGTTCGCATCTGGACGGATCATCACATTTTCTCGGGCCAGAGCAGGCCATCGAGGCGCAGATCGGGTTGGGCGCGGACATCATCATGGCGTTTGATGAGTGCACGGAGTATCCTGCGGACCCGTTGCGCGCGCGCGCTTCGATGGAGATGACACTGCGGTGGGCGGGGCGGAGCAGGAGGTATTTCGAGGAGCATAAGGGAGAAGTACCGTGGGGTAGCCGTCAGCCATCGGCCGTCAGCCATCAGGAAAACACAAGGTCCCTCGACTCCGCAGGATTTTCGCTCTCGCTCAAATCCCGCTCGGCTGGGGATGACATTTCATTTAAGAAGGAAGCTAAGACCCAAGCCCTCTTCGGGATCATTCAGGGAGGTATGGACCACGCGCTGCGCAAAGAATCGGCCGAGCGAACCATCGAAATCGGCTTCGACGGCTACGCGATCGGTGGGCTGAGCGTGGGCGAGCCGCGAAACCTCACTCGCGAAATCGTCGAGAGCACCCTCGAGCATCTGCCGAAAGAAAAGCCGCGATACTTAATGGGCGTCGGCACCCCGGAAGAGATCGAAGGCTACGCGCGCCTGGGTATCGACATGATGGATTGCGTCCTGCCTACACGAGCCGCACGGCACGGCCTGCTTTACACATCAGAGGGAAAAATTTCGATCAAACAGGCCCGTTTCGCGGGGGACGAAGGCCCGCTTGACCCGAATTGCCCATGCCGCGTGTGCCGCCGCTATTCGCGCGCCTACCTGCGGCACATCTATGCCGCGAACGAGGTCTTGGCGCAAGTCCTCAATACCATCCACAACCTGAGTTTCTACCTTGACACTATGCGGCGTGTCCGGCATTCTATTTGACTTGGGAATGCGCGCGATTCTTAACTGACCGCTGTTGCGGCGCTAGCTCGGGTTGCCATCCCAGGTTGTACCTTGTAGCAAACGTCCGGTTCTGAATCTTGTGTGGGACAGGCGGCCTGTCCGGCGGCCCGAGCGAAGCTCGGATCTGTTTGGAATTAGTCACAAAGCCTGGCTGAGGCTGGACAGGCGAGCCGCCTGTCCCACAATCAAGCATCCAAATGCCTATATACAGTCTCACGTTGTTGCAGGCGGGCAGCAGCCCGGGCGCGCTCGGCGGCACTCTTCTCATTCCAATCGTCTTTATAGGACTTTTGTATGTGGTGATGATCCTGCCGCAGCAGCGCCGCCAGAAGAAATGGCAGGCGGTACTGAACGACCTGAAAACCGGAGACAAAGTGACGACAACCGGCGGCATTCGCGGGACTATCGTGGCGCTGAAAGATGACTACGTTCATCTCCGCGTGCCACCCGATAACCTGCGGCTTGAGATAAGCCGGGCGTCAGTGGCAGCGGTGACCACGCCGGAAGAAGCAGAAAAGAAGTAGCAGGTTTCAAAGCTTGAAGGTTCCAAAGTTTCGCTGAGATCCCGTGGAAACCTTCGAAACGTTGAATCCTTGAAACTGGTTTTTGTCATGAACAAGAATCTAGGCTGGAAAGTCGGAATCATTTTCGCTGCCGTGCTGGTGTTTCTGTACGGGATTTTCGGAATCCCATCCGGAGTCTCGGGTGACGCGCTGGCAAATGCGCTAGTCTCGCCGTCGCCCATGCGTCATGGCATCACCCTCGGACTCGATCTCAAGGGGGGCACGCACCTGATTCTGCAAGTTCAGGTCAACGACGCGGTCAATTACACGACCGACAATGACATCGAGAGCCTGAAGGCCGCGTTCAAGAGCGCAAAGATCACCTATAGCGAAATTACTAAGCCTGACGCTACGAACCGTCCCGACCAAATCGTGATCAAAGGCGTTTCGCCCGAATCCAGATCACAGGTTCAGGAGTCGGTGCAGGCGAAGTTGCCGGACTACGACTTGGAGCCGGGGCCTGAAAACTCCTGGACTGCCACGATGAAGCCGCAGAACTTGAATCAGCTGAAGGAAGGGGCGGTTGATCAAGCCATTGAGACGATCCGTAACCGAATCGATGAGCTGGGCGTAAAAGAGGTGCCGGTCGAGCGCCACGGATTGGGTAAATACCAGATACTCATGGAACTTCCGGGCGTGGATGATCCTGACAGGATCAAGAATATCCTTCAACAAACTGCATTGTTGGACATCAAGCTGGTCCTCGGAGGTCCCTACTCAAGCGAGCAGGAGGCGCGAGCGGCGCATCAGAATGATGACAGCCTGATTCTGCCGAGCAGCGAGGTCACGCGGTCCAGCAGCGATACGGGAGCGTTTTACGCGGTTACTCGATCGTCAGTTGTCACGGGGAAAGATCTGCGCCAGCAGGGCGCGAGTGTTGGCTCGGACGTGAACACCGGCGTGCCCGATGTGATATTCAACCTCACCAACGAAGGCGGAAGAAAGTTCGCCGAGTTCACCGGTGCCCACGTCGGTGACCGGATGGCAGTGGTGCTGAATAAACGCGTTCGCGAGGCCGCGACCATTCAGGAGCAGATTCACGATCAGGTCAGGGTGACCGGTGGATTCACCGAGCAGACGGCAAAAGACCTGGTCTTCGTCCTGAATTCGGGGGCTCTGCCGGCTGGTATCACTTATCTCGAAGAGCGGACCGTCGGGCCGTCGCTCGGGGCGGATTCGATCCGGTCGGGAGTTCGCGCGGCGATCGTTGGCATGGTGGCGGTGCTGGTGTTCATGCTGATTTACTACCGCGCGGCGGGCGTGAACGCGGACGTGGCGCTGATTCTGAACCTGATCATTTTGTTGGGTGTGTTGGGATTTATGGGTGCGACTCTGACCTTGCCGGGGATTGCCGGCGTCATTCTCACAGTCGGTATGGGTGTGGACTCGAACGTTCTGATTTTTGAGCGCATTCGCGAAGAATTGAGAAACGGCAAGACGGCGCCTTCGGCGGTGGAACAAGGTTTTGGACATGCGTGGATCACCATCGTGGATACGCACGTGACCACGATTGTTTCGGCGGCGATTCTGTTCATCTTCGGAACCGGGCCGGTGAAGGGCTTTGCGACGACGCTGGTCATCGGACTCTTCGCAAACCTGTTTACCGCGGTGTTTGTTTCGCGTGTGATTTTTGATTGGATCTTGAGCAAAAAGCCGGTAGGAGAGGCCTTAAGCATTTAAGAGCGTCGTCCGTCGTTGGTCGTTCGTAAATCGGACGAGTGTGCGACGGACGACGGACGACGAGGGTTTTCTAAGCGTGGAACTTTTTAAGAACGCAAACATAGATTTCCTAAGCAAGAAGTGGTACTTCATTGCGTTTTCGCTGGTGTTCAGCGTCGCAGGAGTGCTTTCCATGCTGTTTTGGCATGGGATTCCGCTGGGTGTGGATTTTCGTGGCGGCACCCTGGTGTACGTAAAGTTCTCGCATCCGCCGGACGACGGGGCTATCCGCGCGGACATGGACAAGGCCGGACTGCGCAACGTCAGCATTCAGCCGCTGGGCCAGCCGGGGAGCAACGAACGGTTGATCGACGTCTCCGAGCGGGAAACCAACGAGAAGACGCTTGATCTGGCGAGGGCGCAGATTGTCGCTGCGCTCCAAACAAATACGGTCGCCGGCAAGAAAGACCTGAACAACACCAGCTCGATTGGGCTGGGCAAGGACTTGCTGGACAAGGACCCTCTGCACGTCGCGACCGATGCCCAGAAACGCTACTCTGACATAGCACAACAGATCACCGGTTTCCGCGACAAGACCAGGGGCGGCGTGCTGGCGAGCTTCGACGACCTCAAAGGCGTTGCCGATCCTGCGGTCATTGCGGCGTTGCAGGACGGTTACTTTCTATCCGATTTCGGTGTCTATCAAGTAGAGATCGTTGGGCCGCAGGTGGGCCAACAGCTTCAGCGCCAGGCGATTCTGGCGACGCTGTACTCGCTCGCGGGCATGCTAGTGTACCTGGCGTTCCGGTTTGAATGGATCTACGGCGTGGCTGCAGTAATTACCGTTTTTCACGATACCCTGATCACCCTAGGAGCCTTCTCACTTACGAATAAACCTATATCTCTCACGGTGATAGCGGCTATTTTGACCTTGATTGGCTACTCTAACAACGACACCATCGTGGTTTTCGACCGCATCCGAGAGAATCTCAAATTGATGCGGCGCGAAAAGCTGTCGGCGATCGTAAATCGCAGCATCAACCAAACTTTAAGTCGAACTATCTTGACGGCGGGTTTAACATTCCTGACTGTACTTGCGTTATATCTTTTCGGCGGCGAAGTTCTTCACGGGTTCTCCTTTGCCCTCGTAATCGGCATCTTAATCGGGACGTATTCGTCGATTGCGATCGCCGCACCGATTTTAGTGGCGTATCAGGAGTCGCGGCAGGACCGCAATAAACCCGTCCCGGTGCTGGCGGGAAAGGGCAAGAGATAGCAATGAGCGGCGAGCGATTAGCTGTGAGCAACATCGGGTCAGGGTCGCTCAAAGCTCAATGCTCGTAGCTGGTTCGCTGCAAATTGGGAACAAGTAGCTGTTGACTGGTGTCTAAAACATTTCGTAGCTCTGTGCGCAGGAGAGGACTATGTTTGAGGACAGCCTTATTGAATCTGGAAATCGACTGAAGACGAAGCGCGGCAGGACCACAACCACGGCCTTCATTCTGGAAGCCATCGTTGTCGGGGTCCTGGTACTGATCCCGCTTCTATTTACCGAGGCGCTGCCGAAAGCGCAACTCATGATGGCGCTGGTTGCGCCTCCGCCGCCTCCGCCGCCTCCGCCACCGCCGGCCGAAGTGCATATCGTTAAGAAGGTCGAGACGGACATCGTTAACGGCGCACTGCGCACCCCGACCAAGATTCCAAAGAAGATTGAGATCGTTAAGGAAGAGGAAGCGCCGCCGCCGCAAATGGCTGGCGTCGTCGGTGGAGTCCCCGGCGGAGTGCCGGGCGGGACGATGGGCGGAGTTATGGGCTCGATCATCGGATCCAGCGCCCCCGTTCCAAAGATGAAAACGCCCGACCGGGTTCGCGTTTCGCAGGGCGTGGTTTCCGGTTTAAAGGTCAGAGACGTAAAGCCCACATACCCGGCGATCGCGAAGACCGCCCGCGTGCAGGGTAACGTGGTGTTGCAGGCGGAAATCAGCAAGGACGGAGCTATTGAGAAGTTGCAGGTGGTCAGCGGGCCTCCGCTCCTGATACAAGCGGCGGTCGATGCAGTCAAGCAGTGGCGATATCGGCCGTACATCTTGAACGGAGAGCCAGTAGCGGTGGAAACGACCGTCACCGTGCAATTCACTCTGACCGGATCGTAGGAAGCCGCACGCAAGTGCGGCGTTTGTGATTTCAAGGTAAGCAGCACACATAAGTTTTTTCGAGGAGGAATAGCAACTCATGATTGCAGCAGCGCACACACTCACACACGTACCCACGCTGGCGATGTTTCTGCAGGACCAGCAAGTAGGATTCGACCTGCTTTCGCTGTGGCACCAGATGGGAATCCTGGCGAAGATCGTGGTCGGAATTCTGTTCGTCATGTCGGGCTGGTCTTTCGGCGTGATGATTGACCGTTACATGGCATTCAGCTCAGCCCGCAAGCAGTCACGCGCTTTTGCTCCGGCAGTCGCCGGCGCTCTACGTGATGGCAAGATTGACGAGGCCATCAAGGTCGCGGAACGCAACAAGAAGAGCCACCTGGCCAAGGTTGTCACCGCCGGCCTGATGGAATTCCGCGCCCACCAGGATTCCAACGAGATTCCGGGTGAAACCATTGAAGCTTCCAAGCGCGCTCTGGAGCGCACCGAAGCCATTGTCCACGCCGAACTGAAGCGCGGCCTGGGTGGTCTGGCCACGATCGGCTCGACAGCCCCGTTCGTCGGACTGTTCGGGACTGTCGTCGGCATTATCAACGCGTTCCGTGAAATCACCACTCAGCGGCAGACCGGTATCGGCGCAGTCGCCGGCGGTATTTCGGAAGCGCTCGTGACCACCGCTATCGGACTGGCCGTCGCGATTCCGGCCGTCATGATGTTCAACTATCTGACTGGCCGCGTGGAAGCGTTCGACGTGGAGATGGACAACTCGTCGAGCGAGCTGATCGATTACTTCCTGAAGCGCAGAAGCGTTCGCCGGTAGGTTCTCGGGTCGTGTGGCACGGGCTTCCCGCCTGTGCGCGGACGGGGTAAGACGCCCGCCGCCCACTACCTGAATGGTTAAGAGTTGCGGGCCCGGCGGTTGCCGGGCCACCTCCTCAGGAGAAACGTATGGCAATTTCAGTTAGAGACGAAGGTTCAAAAGTCAATTCGGACATCAACGTCACCCCCATGGTGGACGTCATGCTCGTGCTGCTGATCATTTTCATGGTGATCACGCCCATGTTGCAGAAGGACGTTTCGGTGGACCTGGCACAGGTGAACAATCCTGAGCAGATGACCGATGCCGACAAGGAAGATGCACTAGTGGTGGCTGTTACACGCCAGGGGGATGTTTTCTTTGGCCGCGATCTGGTGAAGGACACCAGCCAGCTGACCAACAGGATCAAAGACCGTATTTCGAGCCGGCCCGATAAGCGCGTGTTTGTTCGCGCGGATGCACGCGCGCGGTACAAGGCCGTGGTTGATGTCGTCGACAATGTGCGGGCAGCGGGCGTCGACGATCTCGGGTTGATTACCGAGCAGAAGCACGACCACCAGCCGCCACCGGGCGGAGGAAACACCGCCGGCGGAACTGAGTAGGGCCGAATTGACGAAGGCCAAGGAGATTTTGCGATGGCAATGACAATGGGTGGTAAGGGCGGTCAGAACGCGAACATCAATGTGACTCCTCTCATCGACGTACTGCTGGTGCTGCTGATCATCTTCATGGTCATCACCCCGGTAGTTTCCAAAGGATTGGACGCGCTGGTGCCTCAGCCCCCGCCGCCAAACCAGAAAACGCAGCCTGATCCGCAGCGTACGATCGTGGTCCAGGTGCTTGATAAAGGCGCGGGCCAGCTGCCCGGCCTCAAAATCAACGATCGCGACGAGACTTGGGATTCTTTGCAAGGCAGTCTCACCGATATCTTTAAATCTCGAGCTGAAAAAGTCATGTTCGTAAAGGGCGATGACAACATCCCATTCCAGAACGTTGCGCAGGTAATTGACATCGCGCACGCAGCAGGCGTGGACAAAGTCGGTTTGATCACCGCGAAGATCGAAGCCGGCAGCTAACAAAAACGAGTGATTCGTGACTAGCGATCAGCCAGGAGTGCGCTGATCGCTGACAACTGATCCCTGACCAACTGATTTGTGCTATCGTATGCGGCGGGTTCGGGGGCGAATTCCGTCGAGGGAATTGAAATCATGAAAAATAGTTTGAAGATTGCCGCACTGCTCGGGGCGGCGGCGATAATAGTTTTCAGCACTGGTTGCAACAAACTTATGGCGCGCGACCAGCTCAACAAAGGCGTGGCTTCCTTCAAGAACCTGCGCTACGAACAGGCCACTGAACACTTTAAGAAGGCCGTCGAGCTCGATCCTGCTCTGCAGAATGCCAAGTTATATCTGGCTGCCGCGTACTTCGCGCAATACATACCCGGGGTCGAGTCTCCCGACAACCTGAAGTTCGCGAACCTGGCAATCGAGCAATATAACGCTGTGCTGCAGAAAGACTCGAACAATGTCAACAGCATTAAAGGCATCGCCATTCTAGATTTGCAGATGAAGAAGTTTGACGAGGCCAAACAGTATTATCGGAAGGCCATTGAAGCAGATCAGAATGACCCTGAAGCTTACTATTCAGTCGGGGTGATCGACTGGACCCAGGCGTTTCAGCCTCGCACCGACGCCCGCAACAAGCTCGGCTTGCGGCCCGAAGAGCCGTTGAAGGACAAGAAGCTCTGTGCCAAGCTTCGTGAGGACAGCTCAGCCGTCATTCAGGAGGGAATGGACAGTCTGAACAAGGCAATCCAGCTGCGCCCTGACTATGACGACGCCATGGTGTACTTGAACCTGCTGTACCGCGAGAGGGCTGACCGGGAATGCGATATGCCGGAGCAGGCTGCGGCAGATACAAAGATGGCGAATGATCTCTCAGACAAGGTGCTTGAGGTCCGCAAGGTCCGAGCTGAGAAGCAGCAGAACAAGGCCACCGGCATTACGTTGAAGTAGCTCGTCTTCGTGGTTTTGCAAAAGCCTCTCTTTTGGGAGGCTTTTTTATGCCCAAAGCCGTAGGTAATGACCAGCCACTAATCTGATTGCTCAAAGCTTATCGCTCATCGATCATTGCTTGCCTCGCAGCGAAATTTCGCAGACAAAAACATTCGGCCCAAACTCCTGCGGCTGTGTGCAGCCGTATTGCGAAATCAAGCTTCGGAACTCGGGCTCATGGTCCACGATGTAGCCGGCCTGGAACAGCCAAACCGGACGACCTTGCAACTGATGGGCTGCGAGTGTGCTCTGTAGTTCGTCGAGTTGTTCGGGGAACGTGTTGGCGCGAAAGATCCATAAAGGCGGCATGAGCGTGACCGATTCGTAGTTCTCACACTGGGTGGGATAAAACAGCTGATAGGGTGGCGTTGTCTGAACGATGTTCTTGTGGCAGATGTAGTATCCCGCGAGCAGGGCGCTCTCGTAGTCGGCGAGAATGACGGCATTCGGCGGCACAGAAGCCCGCACCCAATCGGCCGCTGCGTGCATGTAAGTAACCTTCTGGTGCTTCGCGGGGATGTAAGCCCCCGCCGGAGCCACAGCTAGATTACAGATGGCGAGCGCGGCTGCGATTATGGTGGGCTTCATACCGCGCAAAGATAACTTCCACGGGGCCAGCAGGGTAGCAATCGCCGGCATGGCGAACAGCGATAGGTAGGAATTGTGGCGGCTGGCTCCGTAGGGGTAGACATCCGCCAATGCAGCCGCGCAGTTCACGGCGAAGGGCAGCAGGAACAACCAGGCCAGCTGCCGCGGGCTGGGACGTTTGTCACCTGTAGAGCCGGGGCTGCTCCTAAAAAGAAAAACAATCGCTGCAAAGAAAATCAGCATTCCCAGGACGGCTACCGCACCCTGGCTGAACAGGAAACGAAAGACGCGCACGTTCGACTTCAGTACGAAGCCGATAGCGCTCTCCTCGCCGCGCTGGAAAAGCGAGCCGCGCAGGTAGGACTCGGCGACGTGCTGGACCATCCCAATCTGGCGTATATGCGTGATATGGGTCTTCCACAGGAGGACGGCAATGGCCACGCCGCCCAATTGTCCCAATGTCCAGATCGAAATCAGGGAGAGAACGGCGCGAATTGAGGCCAACCGCAGGAGAGCATACACGCCGAGACACAGCGCGAGGATTAGCGCGCAATAGTGCGTCAAGAGCGCTAAATACAGAAGTATGGTCGAGAGCAGCATCAATCCCGCGGAAGTTTCGATCAGTGCGCGATCCAAAAAATAGAGCGCGGCCGTCATAAACATGATCAGCAGTGCGTACTGGCGGATCTCAAAGGACAAATAGATCAAGGCTGGAGAAAAGAGAAATAACGCGAGCGCGATCAGGGCGGTTGCGCGATCTGCCACGCGCTGCAGCCAGGCGTAAAGAAACCATCCTGCAGCAGTTCCCGCGATGACCGACGGAATGCGCAAGAAGAATTCAGAACTAGAGATTTGCGACCAATAATGCAGCAGAATTATCAGCAACGGCGGGTGGGCCGTATGAAGCGTCGCCCGGTAAGTTGCCGCAAACGATGGCTGAAGCGAAAAGAGGTAGTGCATGGCCTCGTCTGCGTTCAGGAAACGTGAGTGCGCACCGAGAAGCCGGATGACGAGTGCCAACACGATCAGGGCCGGCGCGGTGAACGCTTCCAGCCGCCTGCTCTGCGCAAGCTGCATTGTTCGGATAGACTCCGTAGGGGGCATCAGAAGAAGTCTTATAGTACGTCAGGACGCCAATGCTTCGGCACTAAGGTATTTCGCGCGACTGGCAACTGACAACTGCTCGCTTTTTGTCCATGTTTAAAAAGATTCTGATCGCAAATCGGGGCGAGATTGCCGTTCGCCTCATTCGCGCTTGCCGCGAGCTTGGCATTACGCCGGTCGCAGTCTACTCGGAGATCGACCGCCCGGCTTTGCACGTGCTGAAGGCTGACGAGGCTTATCTGGTTGGACCGGCGCCGGCTGCCGAATCGTATCTGAATATCGAACGCATTCTCGCGGCCGCGCACGAGGCTGGAGCCGACGCGATCCATCCCGGCTATGGCTTTCTTTCCGAAAACCCGGAATTCGCTCGCGCCTGCAAGAACGCAAGCGTGAAGTTTATCGGGCCCCCGGCTGACGCGATTGAAGCCATGGGTTCGAAGACCCGGGCGCGGCAGCATATGGAAAGAGCCGGGGTGCCGTTTGTGCCAGGCACATCGCGGGGCGTCGGATCTGCGAAAGAAGCAACTGAGATCGCCTCGCAGATCGGCTATCCGGTCATGCTGAAGGCCGCGGCCGGCGGCGGTGGGAAAGGCATGCGGCGGGTGGAGAACGAACAGGACATGGCTTCTGCCTTGGCTTCGGCCCAGAGCGAGGCAGAGCGCGCATTCGGCAGCGGCGAGGTCTATCTCGAGAAAGCCATCATCAACCCACGGCACATCGAGATTCAGGTGCTTGCCGACGAGTACGGGAATTGCGTACACCTGGGCGAACGCGAATGCTCAATTCAGCGGCGTCATCAGAAAGTGTTGGAGGAGTCGCCATCGCCCGCCGTGAACGATGCGATGCGTGAACGCATGGGAGAGATCGCTGTCAAGGCGGCGAAGTCCGTTGGGTATGCCAATGCAGGAACCATCGAGTTCCTCGCCGACGCGGAGAGCAATTTCTATTTCCTAGAGATGAATACGCGGCTGCAGGTTGAGCACCCGGTGACGGAACTGGTCTACGGAATGGATCTAGTGCATTTGCAGATCCGCATTGCGGCCGGAGAAACTCTGCCGTTTTCGCAAAAGGACATTAAGCGGTTCGGGCACGCGATCGAGTGCCGGATCTACGCCGAAGACGAAAATTACTTCCCGAGCCCCGGGAAAATCACTGCACTCTCCGAGCCGGCCGGTCCCGGTATTCGCCTGGACAGTGGCATATACGAAGGCTGGACTGTTCCGGTCACCTACGATCCCCTGCTCGCAAAGCTGGTCGGATTTGGAGCTACTCGAGAGCAGGCGATCGCGCGTCTGCGCCGCGCGATCGGCGAATATCACATCGGAGGAATTGAAACCAACTTGGCGTTATTCCGGCGAATTCTTTCCGATCCGGAATATTTAGCGGGCCGAACTGATACCGGGTACCTTGATCGCCTTCCCCGGCCCGAATCGCCAATCGGCGACAGTCACGAAGAAGTTGCTGCGATTGCTGCGGCGATCTTCGCAAGCGCGGCTCCCGCTGCCAACGCAAACGGATCGTCGCCAGCTCATGACGCGTCAAATTGGAAGAAGCTGGCACGAACAGAATCGCTGCGTTAAGCCATGCATTACCACGTCAATATCGGCGGCAAGACCTATCGGCTGGATCTGGAGAAAGATCCCGGAACTGAGAGCCGCTTGGTCTGCAGGCTGAACGGTCGAGAGATCCGGCTGGACGCGGTCCAACTCACCGAGAATTCTCTTTCCATTTTGATTGGCGGCAGCTCGTTTCGCGTTGACAGGGAAATTAGCGAAGCCGCAAACAGCCTAGATGCTCAGCGCATTCTCGTTGGCGGGCAGCCTTATGAGGTCGCTCTCCGAGACGCACGCTCACTAAGGAACAGAAGGGGAGCTGTCGCCGCCGATGCAGGCCCGCTGAAAGTGAAGGCCTCGATGCCCGGCAAGGTGGTTCGCGTGCTTACTAAACCTGGCGAGCGCGTGCAGCCCGGAGCGGGCATTGTGGTGATTGAGGCCATGAAGATGCAGAACGAAGTCCGTTCACCCAAGGACGGCACGGTCAAAGAACTGCTCGCCCGCGAAGGCATGAATGTGAATGCGGGGGACGTGCTGGCGGTGCTGGAATAGCAGTCAGCACTCACTATTCAGCCAAAAACTAAACCCGCCGCGGATCACGCGGACTCCGCGGATGACCACGCGGCCCACTGTTCGTTGGCAGCCCGGCAATGCTCTGTGTTGGCTGAATGCTGGGTGCTGACTGCTATTTTTGCAACAATCTCTGCGCGTAATAATTCTCAATCTTCGCCTGATCGTGCATGACTTCGTAGTACGCCGCCTTCATCAACTGCTCGCGACGGTCTTGAAGCTGCGACCGAATCTGTTGTTCCACTCGCGGGTCGGAGATTTCGCGCTGACCCGCAGGCTCAACCGCGATCAACTTCACGATCTGGAAACCGGCGACCTGCTTCGTTTGAGGATTCGTGAGCGCGATGATCGGGGTGTATTGTCCGGTCTTGAGCTTGGCGACGGCTTCGCGTGTGGCGGCGTCCGTCTGCTTCAACGCAGATTCGGGGGCGATGCCTACATCGCCGCCGTTTGGCGCCGTCGAGGTATCTTCCGAATAGGTCATGGCCAGCCGCGAGAAATCATCTCCTGCCTGCAAACGGCTCAGAACCGCCTCGATCTTCTGACGCGCCTCGGCGGTGTTATGGGCCTTGTTGCCGTTGTCCTGCGAAGGCGCTCCCGGCGAGGTGGTAACCAGAATGTGGGCGAGATGGTAACGCGGCTCGATCAGATTGAACTCGGCTTTGTGCCCGTTGTAGTAGTCCGTGATGTCCTGCTGAGTGATGTTGATTTTCGAAGTGACTTCCTTGTTCAGGACTTTCTCGGCGGTCAACGTACGCCGGATGTCATGCCGGAAATCGTCGATTGACATCTTCCGTTCGCTGAGCCGCTGGGCAAACTCGGCAGCGCTGTAGGGAGACTTGACCTCGTTGAGCCGGCGATCCACTTCCTCGTCGGTGGCGAGCAGCCCGAGTTTGGCAGCGCGATGCATGAGAATTTCGTTTTCGATAAGAGTATTCAGAATGCTGAGCCGCAGGCTGGTCGCCTGCTCGTCACTCAACGGCTGGCTCGAACCCGCAGTCTGGCTTTGGAAATACTTATCGACGTCGGCGCGATAGATCTTCTGGCCATCAACACTTGCCGCTACGTCATCGCCGACGGTCCTCAAGCTGCAAGAACTGGCGAGGATGACGACGACGATCAGCGGCAATGCCGCGAGCTTCTTCGCGTGTCTGGGCGAAACCAAGGGAATCTTCATTGCGATTGATTACTTTCCAGCAGCTGCATCAGCAGAGGCAACAGAATGTGCAGGGGCGGCAACACCGACCCGCTTCAAAGCTGCATCCAGCAATTCGCGGATCTCCGGCGCGGGGCGGGCGCCATCCACCAGTTGCCCGTTGATGAACATAGTCGGCGTCCCGCTGACATCGAGGGACTCTCCTTCTTTCATGGAGGCCTTGACGGCGCGATCGTCCTGGGCTTTGACGCAGGCCTGAAGTTTTCCGCTATCCACTTTGAATTTGCCGGCTTCGGTCACGGTGATGTTATCGAGCGCGGCGAATTGCTTGTCGAGGCCCTTTTCCGAGTTAACCACGTCGCGGTGCGCGTGGATGTAATCTGCGAAATCCCAGTAAGCATCCGTGTTCTCAGCGCCGAGGCAGTTGGCATCCACAGCGGCATGAATGGCCCAAGGATGAATTTCAGCCAAAGGGAAATCCTTATAGATAAAAGCGACCTTGTCGCTGTATTCCTTGTAAATCTCAGGAAACAACGTCTGATGCGCGTGCGAGCAGTAGGGACATTGAAAGTCGTCGTAGTTAACGACGACCACCTTTGCATCTGGGTTCCCACGCACCGGACGGCCTTTCACGTCAATCTTCTTCATCAGCTCTGCGTAGGGATCGGCGCTCAGGTCCATTTTGGTGAGCCGCATCAACGTCTTCTGGTCTTTGGAGAGCAGGAAATCGTAATTCTGCTTGCGTCCCTGATCGTCAAAGGTAACGGTGAGCGCGTCATAGTTGGGAAAGTCGCTCGCGCGCTGCGCAGAAATGGTGACCTTCACCGAGGGCGGAAGCTTGTAGGTGAAACGGATGTGCTGCTCAATTTTCGAATTGAGCTCGCTGGGAGCCTGGGCCGAGCAGCCGAGGCAGATGAGAAGAAACAGCGCAAACGCGCGTTGTAGAGACGTCATTAGAAACCGCATCAACATTGGAGATAGGCGATTATCTCACACGCGGGCGACAGAGCCGGCAAAAGGCTTTAACCCGCAGAGTTCGCAGAGCACGCTGAGAAACTGGGATTCAAGAAGTCTCTAGCCAGCGAAGCCGGACGGCGCAGAAACAAAGCGCGCGAAATGAAGGCCACCATGGAAGACAGCACCAAGAAGATCAAAGCTCTGCTGAGCGACGATCAGCAAAAGAATTATGACGAACTCCAGCAGGAAATGTGTCAAGAACGCAGGCAGGCACACCACGCCCATGGATAGAATCATCCCCCGGCGTTCAAGCCCCCG
>Ga0310810_10000671_pt1 | contig 34342 bp, 32 predicted proteins | sample NCmetagenome_FD_207641 | JGI IMG/M metagenome (GOLD analysis project Ga0310810, IMG submission 207641) | Soil microbial communities from experimental microcosm in Duke University, North Carolina, United States - NC | ecosystem: Engineered > Artificial ecosystem > Soil microcosm > Unclassified ... | reverse complement strand
TCATGATCACGGCCGCTGTGTCGTTCATCCACGCCGCCAGCCTCACGTTCTCGGTGCCGTCAATTGCAGTCGCAACATCTGAGAGGCGGACCGCCGCCCCGTTTCGGTAGGCAATGATGACCGCGTTATAGTCCGCGCTGGAGGTCAGCTGATCATTGGCTCCAATCGTGAACGACTGCCGCGGTCCGTCGAGCACGCCCTTGGCCTGGTTCACGTTGGCTGCTGCCAGGGCGGTGCGCATATCTTCCAGGCTTAGCCCGTAGGACGCCAACGCCGTCGGATTCGACTGAATCCGAACCGCAGGTTTCTGGCCGCCGCTGATTGAGACCAGGCCAACTCCCGGCAGCTGCGAAATCTTTTGCGCCAGAGCGGTATCAGCAAGGTCCTCGACTTTCGAGAGCGGCAGCGTGTCCGATGTCAACGCCAATGTGAGAATGGGAGAATCAGCCGGGTTCACCTTGCTGTAAATCGGAGGATTGGGCAGGTCTTTGGGCAAGTAAGTGGTCGCTGCGTTGATGGCCGCTTGTACCTGCTGTTCTTCTACGTCGATATTCTGGTCAAGATTGAACTGCAGCGTGATGATCGAACTGCCGAGCGAACTGGTGGATGTCATCTGGCTCAAGCCAGGGACTTGCCCGAACTGCCGCTCCAGAGGCGCGGTGACCGAGGAGGCCATTACTTCCGGATCGGCGCCCGGATAAAACGTAACCACCTGAATGGTTGGATAATCGACTTCCGGCAAGGCCGAGACCGGCAGTTCGCGATACGCCACCACACCTATCAGCAGAATGCCGATCATCAAGAGCGTGGTTGCGACCGGCCGAAGAATGAAAATCCGTGATGGACTCATGACGCGCCTGCGGTCGAAGCCGGAGATTGCGCGTTGCGATTCCCTCCCGCCTGGCGCGGGTCAACCAGACTGCCTTCTTTAAGCTTGTCCTGCCCGTCCACCACCACCGTGTCTCCGGCGGCAACGCCGTTCGCAATGGTGGCGGCGTTGTTCTGCGTCAGTTCCACTGTCACCTGGCGCATCTGCACCGTCTTGTCGGGTTTCACGGTGAATACAAATGTCCCTTGCGGTCCCCTCTGAATCGCAGCTGCGGGGATCACGATGCGATTTTTACGCAGCTCAAGCAGCAGCCGCACATTCACGAATTGGTTGGGCCAGAGCAAGTTGTCTCTGTTGTCAAATACCGCTTTCAGCTTTCCAGTGCCAGTCGTCTGATCAATCTGGTTATCGATGGTCAGCAGCTTGCCTTGGGCAAGCTTGGTCTGATCGTCGCGGCTGTAAGCATCCACCTCAAGAGTCGAGTTGCGCATGTGACTGGCAACTTCGGGCAGCTGGTCCTCGGGCAGAGTAAACAGCACAACGATCGGTTGCAGCTGGGTAATTACCAGCAACGGATTGGCGTCCGCAGCATGCACCATATTCCCGGCATCCACCAGGCGGATTCCCACTCGGCCTTCAATGGGTGCCGTAATGTGGCAGTACACCAGGTTCAGCTTGGCGCTCTCAATCGCTGCCTCGTCCGCCTTCACTGCGCCTTCGAGTTGATCTGCGGTCGCCCGCTGCGTATCTAGTTGCTGCTGCGATACCGCGCCCGATTCCTGCAGCAGTCCTTTGAAGCGCTCGTAGTTAAGCTTCGCATCATGCAGTTGTGCCTGATCTCGGAACAGATTGGCCTGTGCCTGGGAAAGAGCGACCTCATACGGGCGCGGATCGATCACCGCCAGCAGTTCCCCCTTTTTCACATGCTGCCCTTCGCGAAAGTTCACCCGTGCAAGTTGCCCGTCAATCCGCGTGCGGACGCTCACCGTGTTGAATGCAGTAACCGAACCCAGGCCGGGCAGGTAAACCGGTACGTCTTTTTGCTGTGCTGTAGCGACCCCCACCGGCACCGATTGCGGCCCGGCGGCGCGCGCCGTCCGCGACTTTTCTCCGCTCTTACCGCAACCGACCAGGCTGACTGCCAGCCCAACCGCCAGACCCAAGATCAACTGCGGCTTCTTCGACAAGTCCATTCGCTTTGTCCTCGTTCTTGTCACTAAGACACACGCCCAGTGGTGAGAAGACTCTACCCCAATTGGACGAGGAACGTAATACAGCGGATTCCCCCAAACCCTTACTTTTACAAGACTTTACACTCACTTACGTGGACAGTTTGCACCTGAAAGAGGTGACCGAACCGGTGGGCGTGGAAAACTACCCGCGGCTTACTGCGAAGCTTCCGGCCATCCATTCGCTAAGGGGATACGAACGGCGGCAATCGAGACACGCTGTAGAAGAGAATTGCATCTTGCAGTTGGGACACACCCCATGCTGTTCGAAGGTGTCAAATGGTCGCTTGCAATCGCTGCACACCCAGTACGCGCCCACAGGAGGCGCTGTCCGGCAGCAGGGGCAGATATAGCCTTCGCGGCGAGGCAACTTTTGCAGCTTTAACAACCCCCGTGCCTGCTGCAGCCCTCCCCAGCAATTGATCAGGATGAAGAACGCAAGAATTGCGAACCACGTGTCGCGTGCCCACAGCGCCATCGCAATCATAGCGGCAAAGCCTATGAATCCAATGACTACTGCGACCATCAGGCTGCGGGCCCGCCCCAGCGGAAACCACAATAATGAGCGCAGGATCTGCCCACCATCCAGGGGATAAATGGGCAGGATATTGAAGAGCAGCAGTCCTAAATTGATCCACCAGACTGACCTCAGCAGGGCATGCTGATCGGCGAGCGCTGGCCCCCACTCCCGCGAATGGGTTGCGAATCCAAACGCGCTCAGGAGAACAAGTAGCGCTACATTCACCAGCGGTCCGGCCGCGATACTCCACAAGGTCGCGCCCGGTCTCGGCGGCGGATCAACATACGCCACTCCGCCCAGCGGCCAGAGTACGATTCGGTTAGCAATTCCGCCCACCTGGCGACAGGCCAACGCGTGTCCGTATTCGTGCAGCAGCACAATCAGGAACAGGCACAGGTACTCGAGGATGTTCCAGGTAATCGAAGAATATCTTCCTGCCCGGCCGGTGTTGATTTCATAAATAGCCACCAGGAACCACGACCAGTGCAGAAACACATCCACACCCGCGGCGCGAAATAGATGAATCGATCCCTGACGGAGAGGTGGCATGATTGAGAACTTAATACGCCGGAGCGCCGGGGCACAAGTATTGTGAGATGTGGGTCGGACATTCTTGTCAGACAATCTTCTCAGACAATGACTAAGCCCAGTTTTGACAGATTGAAAAGGCGGCCCGCAGGCCGCCATCACTGATCAATTCTGGGTTATTTCACTTCCAGTGGCTGCTCCAGCTTAAAGCTCAATACCGACTCGGCTGGCAGAACGATATCTTTGTTGCCGGTAAAGGCTGCTCCTCCGGTGCCGGCTCCAGCGCCGGCAAGTGCTCCGATGGCCGCTCCCTTGCCGCCGCCTGCCAATCCGCCGATTAAAGCCCCCAGCCCGGCGCCGCCGCCCGCCAGCACCGCTGTCCGCTTTCCCTTGCCGGTCTGCGTACGGCTCACCGCTGAAGTATCGATTGACTGCGATTTCCCGTTCACCGTGATCGAAGTCAGCTTTACCTGCAGGACTGCCCCGCCTTTGAACCGGCCCAGCGGCTTCGCGTCCACCACCGTTCCAGACGCTTGAGCGCCCGCCGGAATCACTGTCCTTCCGCCTACTTCCACCGGGCTCGAGAGCGATGCCGTAAAGCTCTCTCCCGGCTGGCTGACCTTTGATCCAACCGTCTGACCCAGGCGGACCGTCAGGGTGGTTCCAGCCGGCACCACCGGCGCCATCTCCGGAGCAGGCTTCATCTCCGATTTCCGGTTATTCGCCATATTGGAAGGCGCAGAACTCTTGCTTGCTGCCATGCCGCCACCGGAATTGGCAGCACTCGAATTATCGCTGCTCGCCGGAGCAGAACTGGTCGTGCTCTGAGAATTGTTGTCGGTTGCATTGGTGCTGCTGGTATCGTTCTTTTTGCTGCATGCAGTAACTGCAAATGCCAGATACAGCGCCAGGGTGAGTATCATTAAGCGGGATCGCATGAATGCCTCCTGTTTTGCTGCTTTCCTTGGTGTCCTTTGGGGTGCGCGCGCAATTATACGCTCTGCAGCGAGCTCCAATGCGCTATGGAGTTGAAACCTTCAGGAGTTCTGTGGTAGCGCTTCGGTGTTCTGAATGGAAGGCTCAGCGGGGTCTTGTGATGGGCTGGCGCCATCCGCGCCTGCGGCCGCAGCCAACCCGTCAGAAGGCGGGGCTTCCGTCACCTTCCTCTCCAGAAACTTCGCCGAATTCAGCAGTGGCCGGCCCAGCGATGGGTTGTAGCCGGTCCACCCTCCGTCGCCATCCATGCCCCGTTCAAATTGCGCCCGCATGGCCTCCATCTTCGAATCCAGATCGTCGAGGTAGTGCAGCATAAGCGCTTCCGGAAACATGGGCAGCTTGGGTGACCCGAACTCGTACTGCCCGTGGTGACTGATGATCAAATGCTCCACCAGTGTCTTCAGCTCCGCCGGAAACTCAGGCATTGCCGCGAGCTTCGATTGCAGCATCTCCAGCTCGATGATCATGTGCCCGAGGAGCTGGCCGCGGGTAGAGTAGGTGAATGCCCGGTTATACGTAAGCTCGTGAATTTTTCCGATATCGTGCAGAAAAACGCCGGCCAACAGCAGGTCCCGGTTGATCTGCGGATAATTCCGGCAAAGCAGGTCGCACGAGCGGCACAGCGAGACCACATGATCCAGCAAGCCCCCGATGTAGGCGTGATGCAGGCTTTTAGCGGCCGGTGCATTGCGATAAGCCTCGGCGATCACCGGGTCCGCCATGAACGATTCCAGAAGTGCCTTCAAGTGCGGATTCTGGAGACTGGAAACGAATTCCGCCAGTGTCCGCCACAGTTCGCCGATGTCTTTGGTGGTCTTGGGCAGATAGTCCGAAAACTCGATTTCCGTGTCGCCCAGCTTGCGCAGCTTGTGGATGGTCAACTGGAAGCGGTTCTTATACTTGTTGATCAGGCCTTTGACCTTTACGAAATCTTCCTGCTCAAAAGCGTCGAGCGCATCATCCACGTTGTCCCACATCTTTGCTTCCAGATGGCCGCTGCGGTCCCCCAGCGTGAGCGCCAGGTAAGGCTCGCCTGACTTTTTTGGTTTCACTTGCTTGGAAACAACCACGAAGGTTGAGGTGACTACCTTATTTTCCTGCTGCACGCAATTGCAGATGTAGAAATCCTTCATAGCCAGCCCAGACCTCAAAAATCAGCGACACTCATACGAAAGCCCGCTATATGGCGCTGCTCGCTATTATCAGCGACTTTTAGATTACGCCAAACTTTTTCTTCTTTTTCTTCAGCTCTTTCGCGTTGGCTTCCTTGGTGTTGGTCTCAACCGGCCCGGTCTGGTTGGGGCTGGCCCCGGTGTCCACGTAGCCCTGCTTCACGAAAATGTAAGCATCCTCGCGCAGTTTGGTCAGATATGCTCGCAGCGCGGGCTGCAGCTTCTGCATATAAATCGCGTCCTGCACTTTGGCTTCAATTTCGTTGAATGCCGGAATTCCCGCCTGCTGGTGCTCTGCGACCTTCAAGACAACAAATCCCTGCTTGGTCCGGATGACATCGGAAACATCGCCCGGCTTCATGGCAAATGTTTTATCTTCGAGTTCCTTCGCCAGCATCCCACGCCGGAAGTAGCCGAGATCGCCACCCTGTGCGGCCGTGGGCCCATCGGAATTCTTCTTTGCGAGTTCGCCGAAGTCGCCGCCTTTCTTGATCTGCTCCAGCACATCGCTGGCTTTGGATTGCGCTGCTTCCAGAACTTTTGCTTCATCCACCGGAGCAGCGCTATCCTGCGGTTTCTTTTCGGTCGAAATCAGTATCTCGCTTAATCGGATCTGCTCCGGTTGCGCCAGTTGGTCCTTGTGCTCATCGTAGAACTTCCGCTCCTCTTCCTTGGTGATGTTCATGTGGGAGCTGATTTCCTTGCCGATCACCTGCTGGGTGATGATCTGGTTGCGCATGTTCTGTTTAAAGTCTTCAAACGACACTCCCTGTGACGACGCCGCCTTTTCCAGGTCTTCCATATTGTCGAGGTTCATTTCCTTGCGCATCTGGTCGAGCTTCTTGATAACTTCCGTGTCCGCAGTGATGCCCAGATCCTTTCCCTTCTCGATCAACAACTGCTGATCGATCAGGTCGCGCAGGATGTCTTTGTCCTTCTCAGCAACTATCTTGGTCGCGTTTGCGGGGTCCGACTGCTGTGCTTCCTGCCGCAATTGTTCCTTGCTGCGTTCATAGTCGCCCCGGGTAACAATCTGGTTGTTAACTCGCGCCACGATCTCTTCGACCACCGTATCCGCGGAGAGGGAAACGCAAGCAAAGGTAAGAAGCAATATGAAGGCTGTACGCATAATCAAATTGTAACTCCGCTAAGGTGGGTTGGGCATTCCTGTCCAACCCGCATGGGCTGTTATGATTGCGAATTCTGGAGGTTGCCTTTGGCACGATTCACCGGATGCTGCCTTCTTCTTTTTTTAACAGCCACTATGCTCCACGCCGCGCCAAAAAAGGCTAAGAAGCCACTGCCAACCGCCGTACCGAACCTGCCCCAGCTTGAGACAATGCTTTCTCGCTTCGCTCCGACTCCACTGCGTGTTGATACTTCCAAGCTCTCTCCCGGAGATCGCGATGCGGTAATCAAGCTGATCCAGGCCGCTCGCATTCTGGACGATGTCTTCATGCAGCAATACTGGAGTGGCGACAAGGCACTCTACGCCAAGCTGCAGAAAGACAGTACTCCGCTCGGCAAGGCCCGGCTGCACTATTTCTGGATCAACAAGAGTCCATGGTCCACCATCGATGACTTTCGAGCCTTTATTCCTGGCGTTCCCGCGCACAAACTGCCGGGAGCAAATTTTTATCCGGAAGACATGACCAAGGAACAGTTTGAGAAGTGGGTTGGCTCCTTGCCAGAAAAAGAACAGGCCGAAGCCAAAGGTTTCTTTACTGTTATCCGCAGAAAGCCTGGAAGCAGCGATCAATTTATCGCCGTCCCTTACAGCCAGGAGTATAAGGACGATCTCACCCGGGCGGCGGCGCTTCTGCGCGAAGCCGCCGGCGCAACCGGGAACGAGTCGCTCAGGAAATTTCTGAACACACGGGCCGACGCGTTTCTTTCGAACGACTACTACGAAAGCGACATGGCCTGGATGGACCTGAACTCGCCAGTTGACTTAACCATCGGCCCCTACGAAACCTACAACGACGAAATTTTCGGCTACAAAGCCGCTTTCGAAGCCTACGTGAACCTGCGCGACGAAGAGGAGAGCAATAAGTTCGCAGTCCTGGCCCGGCATCTGCAGGAAATCGAAGACAATCTTCCGATCGATGCTCAATATCGCAATCCCAAGCTGGGCGCAGCCGCGCCCACCGTGATTGTCGACCAGATTTTCAGTTCAGGGGACGGCGCTCACGGCATCGCTACCGCCGCTTACAACCTGCCCAATGATGAGCGCGTGGTCAATCAGAAAGGCAGCAAGCGCATCATGTTGCGAAATATTCAGGAAGCCAAGTTTCGCAATGTGCTACTGCCAATTGCCCGGCGGATGTTGACCCGCGATGCGATGGTAGATGTCAACTTCGAATCATTTTTTACTCATATCGTGGCCCACGAACTGATGCACGGCCTCGGCCCTCACCAGATCAAGGTGGATGGACGCGACACTACGCCGCGCCAGGAACTCAAAGAACTTTATAGCGCCATCGAAGAGGCCAAAGCCGATATCACTGGCCTGTTCGCGCTGCAGTACATGATGGAACACGCTAAGTCTTTGAACCTGACAAAGGTTTTGCCTTCTGATGACGCCGCGCAGCGGCAGTTGTACACCACCTATCTGGCGTCGATGTTTCGCAGCCTGCGCTTTGGCCTGAACGATGCTCATGGCAAGGGCATGGCAATTCAATTCAATTTCCTTATTGATCACCGGGCTATCATCCAGAACTCCGACGGGACTTACCAGCTTGACGGGGCTAAATTCACCCAAGGCGTTCGCGATCTGGATCACGATCTGCTAACCATCGAAGCCCAGGGTGATTATGGAGCGGCTAAAAAGCTGCAGAACGAACTCGGCGTCATTCGGCCTTCACTGCAGAAATCGTTTGACCGCCTCAAAGACATACCCACTGACATCGAACCTGTCCCGGTCACAGCCGACGAACTCGCGCCCAAACACTGAATCGCGCGGCTGATAGACTGACGCTGATTGAGCACCCAAACCTCACGCATTCAGGCTTCCTCCGACCGCGTTTTGCCATAGCCACAACGCAGCTGATTCTCGAAATTCGGATGGGAGGCTGAGTTAGCGATTGCGCAGCAGGGCCAGGGCGGTCAGGTCGTTATGAAGATGAGTGCGAGTGACTCCGGACTTCACTGCTTCCAGCACGCCCTCGCAGATCAACTGCGCTGAAGTTGCTGCAACCATCTGCAGAGTATCTTTGATTGGCGAAAGACCACTTCCGTCTTTGCTGCCTTCCGCCTCAGCCACCCCGCGTGACACCAATAGTAAAGCGGCCGCCTGCTCCAGCGCCACCACCTGCGCGTCCGGGATGGCGTGGGAAAACAATCCTAGCGGCAGCCCGGTTGCCATTAGTTCGCTGATCCCGGTCTTGTCACGCACCAGCCCGTGAGTGTGCCCGGCATTGAAGTAGCACACTGTTCCCAGTTCCTCGTCGTAGCACCCGGCGAATGCGGGGCAAGCATGGACCCCCTTTGCCGCCTGCATCACGGTGCGGTTCAGCTGCAGCCCAAGTTCAACCATCGCGTCGGATTCATTGATATCGTCGCCGGCGAACAACTCGACGGAATGGGAGCGAAACACCTGTTGCACCGCGAGCACGATTGCCCGGTTCTGTTGCAACTGACCGGCAACATCGAGCAGGCCGAACACTACCCGGCGTGGACTGACCCGAAAGAAATCATGAAGGTCACCGCCGCGCCGTTCCCCCAGCGAGGCTGCCGCCAGCTGTGCTCCGTTCAATGCCGGAGCCTCTGCCGGCTTGATCTCCTGGCCTTCGGCAACTGCGGTTTGCCGCTGGAAAAATCCCATGGTGGTTGGTGGGGGAGGGTTGAAACTTAGCACACATCCCGCAGGGCAGCAATTGCAAAGCTGAAGGCACAGCTTCTTCCGCCGATTATCAATTTAATGGACTGCTTCCGGTCGGCCATTGCGTTGGCTTTAGCGGCTTGCCTTTGCGCCTGTTCCTCGTCTTTGCCGGGCGCTGCGCAGCCGGTCGGATTCATCAACCAGACCCACCATACCGAACAGGACCTGTGGGCTATCTGGAAGGCTGCGCAACAGAGCATCGCCCGGCAAGTTGACCTAAACCCCCTGCAAAGAACGCTCTACAACGCACAGCCTGACCTGCACCCGGGAGATTCTCGCGCGCTCGATATCCAGCCGCGCCGCTTCAAGGTCGCCGCTGAGCCCGATGTCAGCTCAGGCCAACTATTCGCTGAAGTAGGCCTCTCGCGCTCCGACCCAACTGGCCTGATTTCATGTCCGCAACCCTGCAATGTGCAGTTCGCAGCCGCTTACTCTTTTCATGAGCCTGAACTTACGCGCTACGCTGCGTCCTGGGAAGACGAGGGCAACAACTTCTCAACTATTCTGGAATATGAATTCGAGAACCAGATCCTGGCGGCTCTGGGTTACAGCCTGAGGTGGCGATGAACTACTTCTTTTCCGTCTTCTTGCTCTCCGCCGCCTTAGGCTTTTCATCTTTGCTTCCCTTCGCCTTCTCGTCTTTCTTGCCTGGCTCGCCGTTGGAAGAATCCGAACTCGTTCCTCCGGATTTCCTGGCGTAGTCCGTTACGTACCATCCTGTTCCTTTGAACTGCACCGCTGGAGAAGAAATCAGCTGTTCCACTACTCCACCGCACTCCGGGCACTTCTTAATCGGAGGATCGGAAAACTTCCTGATCTTTTCAAAGCGATGACTGCATTTTTTGCACTGATACTCGTAAAGTGGCATGCATTCCGATTCTAGGGACTAGGCCATGAACTCGTCAATTTCATCACTCAGAATCGTGAACTGGCATTGCGCCTTAGACATGTCGCCTTAAACATCGCGCCTATGATGGTGTGGGCGTGTCCGTCCGGTGCGGCGTGTTTTCGAACTCTGATTTGAGAAGTCACGATTCGCTCCGTTGTAGACGCCTGTACAGCTCACTCTTTGATAACTTCATCTGCTTCGCCAGCCTTTTCAGCGCCGCTTTCTCATCGATCTTCTCTTGCCGCATCAGCTCATCAACTCGCTCCCGCAGATTCACCGGCGCTCCGGTCTGTGCACCTTTTCCCGACTTCCCGATTATGAGCGTGATCTCTCCTTTGACCTCGCCCCTGCTGCTTAAAACCCGCAACAGCTCGCCCACCTCTCCCCTTAAAAACTCCTCATGCAGCTTCGTCAACTCGCGCGCAACGACTACCTGCCGTTCCGCCCCTAGAACTTCCTCCACATCCTTCAGGCATTCCAGCAGCCGATGCGGCGCTTCATAAAAAACCTGCGGATGTTCAGCCGTCCGGATCTTCTCAATCGCCTCCCTTCGCGCACTGCTCTTGGAGGGCAGAAAGCCATGAAAGCAGAATGAATGGTTGGGCAAACCACTGGCAGCCAGCGCCGCTACGACAGCCGTCGCGCCCGGCACTGGAATAACTGCGATACCAGTGCGGACGGCAAGTTCCACCAGGCGAAATCCGGGATCAGAGATCGTCGGCATCCCGGCATCGCTCACCAGCGTGATGCGGGCGTTCTGCTTCAACTTCTCCAGCAATTCAGAGGCGCGGCTGGCCTCGATGTGTTCGTGGTAGCTGATGGTTGGCTTCTCAATCGCATAATGATTCAGCAATTTCTGGGTGTGGCGGGTATCTTCGCAGGCGATCAGGTCCGATTCGCGGAGCACGCGCAGCGCGCGCAATGTGATGTCCTCAAGATTTCCAATGGGGGTCGCGACCAGGTACAGCCCGGGTGGCAAATGATGGGCTGATTCGTCGCGCTTCATGGCGGCGAGTCTATCACTCTCTCTTGCTCTGGCTGCGCTGGCTCAGCTTGAATCAGACGCTACTTCCCAGACAGCTCGCGCTTCACCGCTTCACTCACCTGTTTTCCGTCAACCCGCACCCCCGCGCCGGCAAAATTGGCCATAACCTTCTTCATCACCGAACCCATGTCTTTCATGCCGACCGGGCCCATCTCGCCGATCACGGCCCGCACCCCGGCCACAACCTGTTCCTCACTCGCAGCTTGCGGAAGATAAGTCTCGATCAGAGTGATCTCGGCCGCCTCTTTATCCGCCATGTCCTGCCGTCCGCCCTTAGTGAACTGCTCCACTGACTCTTTACGTTGCTTAATGAGTGTGCTCAACACCTGCTGCGCTTCTTTGTCGTCGAGCGGCGACATCTTTTCGATTTCGCGGTTCTTGAGCGCGCTTTTCACCATGCGCAGAGTTGACAGGCGATGTTCGTCACGCGCCTTCATGGCCCCGGTAATATCCTGCTGAATCTGGTCAATCATGCCCATACCAAGGATTATAAGCGGACTACACCATTGTCACGCTGAGCGAACGGCAGCACAATTCGAACGACGTTTTGTTCGCTCCTCAGGCCCATCCCCAAGCAGCATTATCCAGTAAACTATGAAAGTAGCTCTAAATTCGAAGGCCCGCTGATGCTTCTCAAAAATCGCCTCTTTACGCCTGGCCCTACGCCGCTGCTTCCCGCTGCGCAGACCGCCATGGCGTCCTACTTCATGCACCATCGCACCGCCGACTTCCGCGCGCTTTACTCGCGTGTGCTTTCTGACATGAAGGATTTCATCGGTACGCAGAATGACGTGCTGGTCCTGGCCGCATCTGGTACCGGCGTCATGGAGGGGGCGGTTTCGAATGTGACTTCACCGGGCGATCGTGTGCTGGTTTTGACTGCAGGAAAGTTTGGCGAACGGTGGCGCGATCTGGCCAGGGCATTCGGCTGCGAAGTCGAACTCGTCAGCGCACCGTATGGTGAGACCTTCTCGATGGATGAAGTGCGCCAGAAGCTTTCGCCGCAAATTGGCGCTGTGTACGTGCAAGCGACGGAAAGCTCGACCGGCGCGCGCCATGACATTGAGGCGATAGCGAAACTGGTGCGTAAGAGCGGCGAAGATAGCTTGCTGATTGTTGACGCCATCACCGGCCTGGGAACCACTCACCTGGATGTCGACGGTTGGGGCATCGACGTCATTATCGGCGGATCGCAAAAAGCCCTGATGATTCCGCCCGGCTTGGCATACTGTGCCATCAGCCAACGAGCCTGGAAGCGCATGGAGTCGGCGCGCTCGCCACGGTTTTATTTCGACTTCCGCAAGGAGCGCAAGGCGGCAGCCAAAGGCGAATCGGCTTATACGCCGGCGACGTCTCTGTTTGCCGCCCTGGGCGCGGCGCTCGATTTTGTGCGTCAGATGGGTGCAGGCGATCTCACTGCGGGTCGTGACGCGTTAGTAAAAAATGCAGAACTGGCATCCGCTATGACTCGTGCGGGAGTGCAGGCTCTGGGCCTCAGGCTTTTTGCTCCGGCCGCCCCCGCATCGGCGTTAACCGTGGTGCATTCACCAACAGGATTCGACTCCGGCGTTCTCATCAAAGAGTTTCGCGACCGGTTCTCCGCCGTGGTGGCAAACGGGCAGGGCGATCAGATGAAAGGCAAGTTGTTCCGAATCGCCCACATCGGCTACTACGACTACATCGATACGATTGGAATTTTGGCAGCGCTTGAACAGGTGCTTGCTAATGTTACTGGCAAGCCGGTGGAGTTTGGCGCCGCAGTGCGAGCCGCCCAGGAGGTCTATTCAGGCAGCCTCGCCAACGCGGTACGTGCATAGCTCACGGTTCTACGGTGAACGTCAGGGTATTCGATTGTGGGCCCGGCTGGTTCATATAGATTCCTGTGCCTCCCGGATTTTTCACCATCACCGAAGCCGTGCCCGGGTTCGCAATGTCGGCCGCCGAGATGGCAGCAGTGATCTGGCCCGGCAGCGCGAACATGGTGGTGCGGGCCGAGCCGTTCCAGTAGACCACGGCTCCGTTGGCAAAATGACTGCCATTTACGGTCAAGGTAAAGCCGCTGCTACCCGCCTTTATGTTGTCAGGCACCAGTTCCTGTATGGCGGGAGTGCCGGCCGCCATGCTGCCGGAACTGCTGTTGTTCGAATATCCCCCGCAGCCCAGGATCGCTACACACGCCAGAACCGTTAAAATTATTTTCATGGAGACGCTCCCAAAGTTCTTCTCGAAGTTAATTTAGAAAATCCAGAGCCGCCGTTTGTCAGGGCAGTGTCAGTTTCAGGTAAACAATTTGTTTCGGTCTAAAACCGCGCAGTCACAGTAATCCAGGAAAAGTGAACGAATGAAAGTTGTAGTCGCTGAAAAGATTTCTCACTCTGCCATTGATCTGCTGCGCGAGCCGCGCTGGACCCTGATAACGCCCGAGCAGGTCGATGGCAAGCTGCCGGCGCACCTGGAGTCGGCCGATGCCCTGATCGTACGATCGGCGGTGCAGGTGGACGAAGCCCTGCTCGAGCATGCGAAGAAATTACGGGTGATTGGGCGCGCCGGGGTTGGGGTCGACAACATCGATCTTGATGCCGCCACCCGCAAGGGCATCGCGGTCATGAATACTCCCGGCGCAAACGCCGTGGCGGTAGCGGAACATGCGCTCGCCATGATGCTTGCGATGGCACGCCACCTGTGCCGTGCCGATGCCCTGATGCACGCCGGCAAGTGGGAAAAGAAATCGTTGCAAGGCAGCGAACTCCGCGGCAAGACTCTGGGAGTGCTCGGCCTGGGCCGCATCGGCATGGAAGTTGCGCGGCGCGCACGCGCCATAGGGATGGAACTGGTGGCGCATGATCCCTTCGTTTCTGCGGCGGTTGCCAAAGAGTACGGGGTCCGCATGGTAGAACTCGAAGACCTCTATGCACAGAGCGACTACCTCAGTCTCCACGTGGGCTTGACGCCGCAGACCACCGGCATGATCAATACTCAGACCATCAGCAAAATGAAGCGTGGAGCGCGGCTGGTGAACTGCGCGCGAGGCGAACTGGTTCGCGAAGCTGACCTGGTGCAGGCGCTCAACCAAGGCCAGCTGGCTGGCGCAGCGCTGGATGTGTTCGAGGCCGAGCCGCTCAAAAGTTCGCCCCTGCAGACACTTGAGAACGTAATTCTGACTCCTCACATCGCCGGCTCAACCCATGAAGCGCAGGAGGCAGTGGGGTATCAGATTGCGCTGCAGGTTAAGGAATATCTCAAGCACGGTGTCATTCAGAACGCCGTCAATGTACCGTCGGTCTCGCACGACGAATATCTTGAACTGCAACCCTACATCGTTCTGGCTGAAAGACTGGGAGCGTTTCTGGCGCAGGCCAGCGAAGGCACGATTGAAGAAATCGTATTGAGCTACAGCGGCCACATCGCCGAAGGCAAGACCGAACTGGTACGCAATGCCGCCATCAAGGGCATCCTGAATGAGGGCTTGGAAGAGAAGGCGAACCTGGTAAATGCTGCGACCATCGCTTCTTCACGCGGCCTGCAGGTACACGAAACCAGAAAGCCAAAAAGCACCGGCGGGGCTGGCAGCGTGATTTCCGTCGCGCTCAAGACCACAGGCGAAGAGCATCTGATCAAAGGGGCTGTGCTTCACGGGCACGCACCGCGACTGCTGCACTTTGACGGGATTGACGTGGAGGCGCCGCTGGAACGAAATTTGATTTATATGCGAAATCGCGATGTTCCCGGCGTAATCGGTAAGGTTGGCACGATCCTGGGCAATCACAAGATCAACATCGCCGATTTCTCTCTCGGCCGGCGCGCCGCCAATGGGAAAGGAAAGTCGCGAGACGCCATCGCCGTGGTCCACGTAGATGGGCGCGTTCCCGATGAAGTGCTGGCAGAATTACGTCAGGTCCCGGCCATTGAGCAGGCAAAAGCGATAAGGTTGTTCTAACCGTTAAACAAAGGCGACGCATTCTGGGGCGAGGAAAGGCTGGCCAGTTGACAAAGAAATGCTTGCTGTTCGCGATACTGATTATGGCAGTCGCTGCGTTGGCGCAGGAAAATCGCTACGATGCAGGAATTGGAGTTTCTGAAGTATTCAGCCGCTCATCGGCAGGAAACAACACCACGCTGAAGCCGAGCACATCGCCCGGTTTCTGGTTAACCGGCCGGGTCAGGTTTACCGCTCACAGCGCAATCTCACTGACATACAGCGTCACCAATAACTCACAGAAGTATTTTTCTGCGCCCTTCAACTACCGGATACAGGGCCGGGTGAGCGAATTCGGCGGCGCATATATGTTCAGCTTCCATGAAAGCGCCAAGCTCGAACCATTCATTTTCGGCGGAGCGGCGGCGCTGGTCTTTAACCCTGACAGCACGACGCTGAACGACGTGTCTGCTAGCATCCCGGCGGTCCGGCAGACCAAACCGGCGTTGGTTTACGGCGGAGGAGCCGATTACCGGGTCCGCGGCCACTGGTTGGCGGTGCGCCTGCAGTATCGCGGGCTGGTGTACAAAGCGCCTGACTTCGGGGTGCAGAACCTGTTCACCGGAGCCTACGGGCACCTGGCTGAGCCGTCAGCTGGAGTCATAGTGAAGTTCTGAAGCTTAAGGCTGCAGCATGCTCTTTCGCAGACGACGACTCTCTGCCAGCAATGACATGGAATGCATCAGGTTCTGCAGCGTGATAATTCCAACCAGTCGTTGATCCTCCACTACCGGAACCAGCCCGGCATTCCGCTGCGCCAGTTTGCGGAACGCTGACGCTAAAGATTCACTGCGAGTGGCCACGTCAAAAATGCGGTCCATGGCCGCCTGCACGTATCCATTTCCTTCCAGGCGCAAAGCTTTCAGGATCTTCTGCCGCGAGATCACTCCCACCATATCTCCGCCGCGAATCACCGGGAAATCATCCTGCAGGCTGTGTACGGCTTTTTCGAGCGCATCTTCCAGCGTGTCCGCGGGCGAGAGCGTGGCAAAGTCGGTAAGCATCACCTCTTCCAGGCGCACCGTCTCAAGCACCGACTGAAACATCACCAGGCGTTCTTCCAGCTGTGCCGCAATGAACACGAAGGAACCTAGCAGGGTTAGCCAAATGTTGGAGAGCATGCCCACCACAATCAGCAGGGTCGCCATGGTCTGCCCGATGGAAAGCGCGCGGCGCGTGGCAGATACTGGATCAAGTGTGCGGCTGAACAGGGCCCGCAACACTCGGCCGGCATCCAGCGGGTAAGCCGGAAGGAAATTCAAGCCGGCCAGATACAAGTTGATCCACACGGTCGCGCGCAGCAGGTTACTGGGCTGCACAAAGGGCCAGGACCAGAGCTGCACGTCGGGATCGAAAAGCGTGATCACTCCGGCCGAAAAAATCGCCAGTGCCACACTCAGCAGCGGCCCCGCAGCAGCAATCTGAATCTCGCGCTGCCACATGGGCACGCCGGTATCAGACACAGGCGCAGTATCATCCATCTGCATGACCCCGCCGGTCGGCAGCAGGGTTGTGCTTTTCGCGCGGATCCCCACCCGTTGCGCGATCAGGGCATGGCCGAGTTCGTGGGCCACTACACAGGCGAAGATAATCGCGACCAGCGCGGTATCCCGCCCCGGGTCGGCGGCACGATGCGCCTTGAACTCCGTGAACCACACAAAAAACGGCAGAAGGAAAAAAGTCCAGTGGACGCGGAGCTCCACTCCAAAAATACGTCCGGCGGGAATTGACCAGGTTTTCATCACTATGCGGCCGCTCATCGGTTCAACGATGATTCTATATATTTAGACGCTGTGGATGTGCCGACAGTTGCGAAACACGTGGATTGGTGCCGCTGGAGGTCTTCAGAAGGATTCCAGAACCTCACGCTATGAGAGTGATTGCGGGCAAATATCGTAGCCGGCGGCTTGCATCACTTCCAGGGCTGGACATTCGCCCTACGTCCGACCGCCTGCGCGAAACCTTGTTCAATGTGCTTACCGCGGGAAATCCTGATGCTCTGCAAGGCAGCTCGTGGCTGGATCTCTTTGCGGGGACTGGCGCAGTAGGCATTGAGGCACTCAGCCGCGGAGCGTCAAAGGTCGTATTTGTCGAACAATCCCGACCCGCGACCGAGCTAATCAGAAGCAATCTCGAGATGCTGGGACTGAAGACTTTTTATCGGCTCATGAACGCCAGCGTCTTGTCCGCCCTCCCGCGACTGCATGATCCTTTCGATTACGTATTTCTCGATCCTCCCTACCGGCTCGAGAATGAGTACGGCACCACCCTGAAGCTGCTCGCAAATTCCGCTCTTCTGAAGCCTCTGGCAGAAATTATTGCCGAGCACTCCAGCAGATATGACCCGGGATCAGATCTCGCCGGGCTCAAGCGTTATCGCAAGCTGGAGCAGGGTGATGCCGCGCTCAGCTTTTATCGCCTGAAAAGTCCCCTTTCCTGATCCTGCTGAAAGAATCTGCACCTGAAAGTTATGCGTGAACATTACTAAAGTTTGGCCAGAATTCCCGTAAACCATTGTTGCCAAATGGGTTAACTGATAAAAATGATCGAACAAGGCTCGGGACGCGAGGGCAATTTGGGTCCGAGCTTGATGGGGAGTGGTGTGCAAAGTACCGCGCAAAACTGGGGAGTTCTGCCTGTCAGGGCGAAAGCTTTTATCAGCCTGGTGGTCGCGGCCGGCACGCTGGTGGCGATCTACGGATGTATTCATCCAGCCAGCAAAAATATCGCACAGTTTCTCTGCTACCTCCTGATCGCCATCCTGGCAGCCAGGTTGAAGGTTCACCTGCCCGGCATCACCGGAACCATGTCGGTGAATTTCCTGTTTGTGCTGCTCGGGATCCTGGAGTTGAGCCTTGAAGAGGCATTAATCCTGGGCACAACTGCCGTCCTGGTGCAATGTTTCTATCGCGACCGTCCCACCCCGGTGCAGGTAACATTCAACCTCTGCGCAAGTGCGTTTGCGATCGGCCTGGCGTACCGGGTTTACCAGGACGTCTCATCGCTGAACTGGATTCATAACCGCTCTGTCCTTCTGGGCATCGCCGCCATCACCTATTTCGTCGCCAACACCGGCTGCATCGCAACCGTAATCTCGTTTACCGAGCGCAAGTCGCTCAACCGAATCTGGGTAGAGTGCTATTTCTGGTCTTTCCCCTATTACCTGGTAGGAGCGGCTTTCGCAGGGATGATCGGGTACTTCAATCACCTGTTCGGCTGGGAGGCGTCGCTGCTGATCGTGCCGGTGATCTATCTTTTCTACCGATCGTACCGCCTGTATTTAGGCAAGCTGGAGAACGAGAAACGGCACGTTGAGGAGATGGCCAATCTTCACCTGCGAACCATTGAGGCTTTGGCGCTGGCCATTGAAGCCAAGGACCATACCACCCACGATCACCTGCAACGCGTGCGCGTTTACGCGGTCGAGCTGGCGAAAGAGTTGAATGTGGCCGGGCCGGAGATGGAAGCGTTGCACGCAGCAGCGCTGTTGCATGATATTGGCAAGCTGGCAATCCCTGAGCACATCATCTCCAAGCCCGGACGGCTGACTCCGGAAGAATTTGAAAAGGTAAAAATTCACCCGGTGGTGGGCGCGGAAATTCTGGAGCGAGTGCGGTTCCCCTATCCGGTGGTGCCGATTGTGCGAGCACATCACGAAAAGTGGGATGGCTCAGGATATCCGGCGGGATTAAAAGGCGAACAGATTCCGATCGGCGCGCGCATCCTTTCCGCAGTGGATTTTCTCGACGCGATGGCCTCTGACCGGCAGTACCGGCGTGCTTTGCCCTTCGACGAAGTGATGAAACGCATGGATGCTGAATCCGGCAAAGCTTTCGATCCCAAAGTCGTAAGCGTTCTGCAGCGCCGCTACAAACAACTGGAGAAAAAGGTTTCAAGCAAGCTGGTCAATCGCGAGCCCGGGAAACTATCAACCGAAATGAAGGTTGAGCTGGGTGCTGCGCCGGATGCGGGTTTCGAACAGTCGGCAGTGACCGCAAGTGACACCAACTTTCTTTCCTCCATCGCCGCTGCGCGGCAGGAGGCCCAGACGCTATTCGAATTAAGCCAGGACCTGGGCGCATCGCTCAGCCTGGGGGAAACGCTCTCGGTCTTCTCGGTAAAGCTGAGGCGGCTGGTTCCTTACGATGCCATCGCGATTTACGTGGTGCGCGGAGACACACTGGTGCCGGAACTGGTAAGCGGCGACAATCACCGCCTGTTCTCGTCGTTACGCATCCCTCTGGGGCAGGGGCTCTCCGGCTGGGTTGCGCAAAACCGTAAGCCGATCATTAACGGAAACCCATCGGTAGAGCCTGGATATCTCAACGATCCGAGTAAATTCAGCACGCTTCGCTCCGCGCTCGCCATTCCGCTCGATGGACTGGCGGGAGTGGTGGGAGTTTTGGCGGTCTATCACGCCGACTCAGACGCCTTCACTACCGATCACCTGCGAATCCTCATGGCTATCAGCTCAAAGATGGCGCTGGCCATCGAGAACGCGCTCAAGTACGAGCAGGCGGAAAGCTCAGCCGTGACCGATTACCTGACCACGCTGCCAAATGCGCGCTCGTTGTTTCTTCAACTGGATCGCGAACTGGCCCGCTGCAAACGCGACAGCTCTTCGCTGGTGGTAATGGTCAGCGACATGGACGGATTCAAAATGATCAATGATCGTTTCGGACACCTGGAGGGCAACCGTGTGCTGCGCCTTTTCGCCCAGGCGCTGAAAGAGACATCGCGCGAGTATGACTACGTAGCGCGTATGGGCGGCGACGAATTTGTCCTGATAGCTCCCGGCATGACCATGGATTCCGCTATCAAGAAGGCCGACAGCCTGCGCGACCTGGCCAAGCAGGCTGGCTATGACGTCTGCGGTGAAAACATCCTTTCGCTCAGTGTGGGAATCGCGATCTATCCGACCGACGGTAAAGATGCCGAAGCGCTGCTGGCCGAAGCCGACCGCCGGATGTACCACGAAAAGCAGCAGCAACCCGCGCGCAAGAACCGCAGACTTTATCCGCGCATGAATTGTCGCGTAACTATTGAACTGCGTCCAAGCAGCGACGACGTTCCGGTGCTCGGAAACCTTATCGATATCAGCCTGGGCGGTTGCTACGTTGAGACCAGCGCATTATTGCCGCACGGCTCTGCATTGAAAGTGATCTTCTCTATCGACGACGGCAACCTGCAGGCGGAAGGCAAAGTGGTCAGGATTGATCCGGGAACGGGGATGGCTATCCAGTTTGGCGAGATGAGCCGGGAAGACCGTGCCAAGATGCACCGAGTTCTGGATTTCGTGCAGAACTCCAGCGCATTCTACGACAAGCGCTACATGGCCAACCTGCTCAACAAGTAGAGGGCCCGCACAGATTACTTCTTTCCAGGATGGAATTCGCCGCGGGGAGAAAACTGTCGAAACGGCCATTCGTCTCTCTTGGCGGAGGAACCCGGCACCGCTGCGGCCGCTCTGGCCCTGTACGAGGCGTGGCCCCAATCGGCAGGAACCGGATTGAGCCCCCAGATGTTTCCCGGTTCGTCAAGCGCCAAACCTACCAGCCAGAATTTACTTTCGCCGCCTAATGGTATGCAGTTTGCGACCCGTGCCGTAGCGCTCGACCCGTTGGGAAGGTCGTCAAGCCAGACCGGCAGACCGGCCCTCACCGCTCGCGTCAGCCTGACTCCGCAACCCTGAACATTTAACACCAGGGTGTGACAGTGTTCTGAAAACGGGCTGGCCGAGTCCAGGCTGGTGACGCGCAGCAGAATTTGCGCTCGCACCCGGGTGCTACGGCGGCCTTCATGGCTTCGTTCCATAACAGGAATTCTAAAAAGATACTAAGTGATCCGCATAGTCAGCGGCACATATTCGGCGCGGCCTGCTCGAACCAAGGTAACCGCACCACCACGCCTCGCTCTTATAGGGCTGCCTGGATCTGTACCAGCGGACGCTGCGGAACCTTCAGCCCTCGACGGATCATGTTCTCCGAGCGTACACCGGTGCGATAAAACGACTTTTCGCAATCCGCGGTGGAGGGACCGCGCATGCTGCCTTCCATATAAGCCAGCCCCGGGCAACGGCTGCAACTGGCCGCATGGCTGCATGACGAGCACACTGGCAGATCTTTCACTCGAATCGAGCGTAAGTCGTTCAGCTGGGGCGAGTGCCGCCAGATATCAATGAGTTGCTGCCGCCGGACGTTGCCCGAAGGCATGGGGAACTGAACGCAAGGATAAACATCCCCGTAGGGTGAGATGTAGATCAGGGTATGTCCAGCGCCGCAGGGAATGCGTTCGGGCGTGTCATCGGGACGCTCCGGCGCAGCGCAGTATTCATCGACATCGTCCACCAGTGATTCATCGTGCAGAACGGTTTCCAGGTCTCCGCCACCGATTCTCAAATTGAGTATCGAAGTATTCCCGTCCATCATCGGGGTGATGGTCGGATCGACCGCGTATGCGACTTCCAACTCGCGCGCCAGACGATGCACCCCGTTCTGATCGCCTATGTTCGCGGTCATCAGTATGTTGGCGATCAGGACCCGCAAGCCTTTGGATTTAAGAAAACGAATTGCCTCGATAGTGCGCTTGAATGATCCTGGAACTTTGGTGATCGCATCGTGGATCTCTGCGCGATGCGAATAGACGCTGATCTGCACCTGCTCGATTCCAAGTTGCAGCAGGCGCTCGGCTTCGCCATCGCGGATCATTATGCCGTTGGTCTTTATTCGGACATTGAACATCAGGCTGCGGGCGTACTCCAGCAGTTCGAAGAAATCGCGCCGCAGAAAGACCTCACCGCCGCTGAATGTCAGAAAAAACGAGCCCGCCTCGGCCAACTGTCTCAGCACATCCTTGATCTCGGCGGTGGTCATCTCGCCGTGGTCGTCGTGGTCGAGATAGCAATGAATGCAGCGCTCGTTACAGCGGTAAGTAACGTCCACATGAGCGGAGAAGGGAATCCCGAGATGAAGAGCGCGCAGGCTCATATCATCGATCAGGGTCATGCGGGAATCTTTACGCTGGCGGCTTCATTCAGAGGCCGGCTGGAAACTTTCAAAATGTCGTGTTGCGACAATTGACGGACAAATTGCAGCGCATCATGCAGGGCGGTTTCCGGATCAACCTGGAACGTCGGGCAGATTTTCTGTTCGACGATATCCATCAGCTCGGTGCATCCGTCGGCCGACTCCCAGATCAGCGTTGCCGCTTCATTGAGGGAAAAAAATGTGGAGTCTATGACGGACATTACCATCATTTCATTCCCCAATAACCGGGAGGCAATGGCCTGGCTGCGGGCTATATAGGTTTCGCTCATTGAATCAGGCTCCAGACGTCTGGTTCCGGCCGAAACGTGAGCCGGCGGACTGGAATGCTTTCCAGAAATTTGTTGGCGGTCTCGAACAACTTGCTGACCAGCCCGGGATCGGCCGCAAAAAACAGGATGTTGCGCAGCAGCCGTTGCAAAGCCTCCTGCTTGTTCATCTCTTCGATCCGGTTTTCAGGGCCCTGCTGGAGAAACAAAAGAGTATCGACCGGAGCCGAAGTATTCGCACCTGCGCGGGCCAGCTCACCGGCGAACGGAGTTCCGCAAGCCTCGAACCTGCCGTCAAGCCTGCGAACATACGAAACTTCATCCGTCAGAATAGTGGCATCAGAAGGCGCCATCCGGGCGAGAGTCGTTTTGCCTGCCCCCGAAACCCCCGAAAAGATAAATGCTCGGCCATTCCGAAGCGCGCTCGCGGCATGCAGCAGGAACCCGCCTTCATCGGCCAGCGCCAGGGTGTGAATGATGCGGAGCACCGAATCGAAGGAGTGCGTTCCGGCTGACTGGCGGATCTTAGCGCTTCCCGCGCTGGGATTGCATTCGGCCGTGAAATCCGCCCTGCGCACGCTCCAAATGCCGTCCCTCACTTCAACACTGATCTCAGCTCCGGGATCGGGGGCCTGCGCCAGTTGCTCCACTTCGAAATGAAAGCGTGCTACACCGGAGTGCGAAACAAATCCGGCATAGTACTTCGCAAGCTGATCGCAGAACTTCTGATCTTGGGTGTGGACAAGCACGGGCAAGCCCCCGACCTCAATACCGATCTGATGGTGGGCGGCAGTATTCATTGAATCGAGTACTCTGGGCAGACTCTTGGAGTGCTTGCAAAACGGCGGAGCCTGATGGCGTGATTCCACAGCGCCAGTCGCTGCAAAAACTCCGAGTGCCGCAAGCAGAACGCCTGCAGACGGCGCAACCGGGTGAACCGCGGCACAGGCGACTCCAGCCCGTAACGCCGTACGCTGAGCACTCTGCCCAGCAGCTCCGAAGCTGCAACCGGCGCATCGGCATAAGACATGCAATCACCGCGCGCGATCAGAGTCTCGTTCTTGTGCTGAACACGGTGAATGAAAAAGCGAGCGTCTCGCCAATACAGAATGATGTCGCCGCCTTGGATGTTTGTAAGCATCTGAGCTTCAATTGTCACCAGATCGCCCGGCCATAACGACGGAAGCATGCTGTTCCCGCGCACTTTGAGGCGGAGCAGTCCGCTCGCGCCTAAAGCTTCGATTGCGAGATCCGACTTGAGTTCGTCATCTTGCTGACTCATTGGCCGCTTGTAAGAAGTTCCCTAAGACTTGAACGGGTGCGCGCAATGTGCATTTCCGGCATTGTTCTTGGTGTTACATGCCAGTGCTGTGGTTTCGAAAACCCGTTCAAAGCGGAAATCCGGCTTGTTATATGGCTTTTTTGCAACCGCCATCGGGCGATCTTCCGCCGGTGAAGAATCGTTCATTTGACTCATCCGTCATCCCCCTTGCGAAGAGGTGCGCGTTTTCGGCTGGTGAGGCCAGTCTACAGCAGGCCACATAAAGCCATTCCGCGTGTTTTTCAACACGGTTAACTGTTTGAATTACCTCTGCGCAAAGCGCAGACTCAGTAAAAGGAAAGCGTGCCCAGCGAACGCGCGCGGCGCAGAGTCAGTGAAAACACAGCGATGCCCAGCGGCAGAAGCAGCATCGCGAACAGCGCAAGTGCCGACACTTGCCCCAGCAACGCGCCGTGATGATCGCTTTGAAACATGGCCAGGCGCATTGCCTGGAGCGAGTATGTGACGGGAAGCAGCGAAGAGATTACCTGCGCGGGACGGGGGAGTGCTGTAACCGGAAACAGTGTGCCGCTCAGAAACCACGCCACCGAACCGAACAACCATAGCAGGGTTGATCCCTTCTGCATGGCTAACTGAAGCGCAGCCGCGATCAGGCCCAGGCCGGCGCTGATGCACACCGAAAGAATGAAAACGATCACAACCAGCAGCGTGTCGGTCTGGCGCTCGGGGACTTGGCAAAGCAGCAGGCCTGTGCCGATATACAGGACCATTTGCAGCAGCTGGCGGCCAAATGCCGAGATGGAACTAAGCAGAACAAGCGTCGCCGGCGGCGTGGAAGTATTCAGCAGGGCTTCCAAAGTCCCGCTCTGCTGCGCTTCCTGCACTGCCGTGAGCAGCGCATGCGTCCCCGCCATCAGAAACCCGAAGAAGCCAGTTCCTACCAGCACGAAAGGAAAGTAAGCCATGCCGTCAGGGCGGAAACCGGCTCCCACGGCGTGCGACAGATAGTAAAACGCCCCAAGCTCGCCGGCAGTGGCAAGCAGCAGCGCCGCCAGGCCGGCACGGTAGCGGATGGCGGTAAGGAAATCACGCCGCAACACAGCCGCAATTTTGTCCACTACATTCATGCGACGATCTGCGGCTCCAACTCAGCGCCAGCTGTTTCAACGGTAGCGTCGAAGTAGAAATTGCGCAGTTCTGAGGCATCATGACTTCCCGCTTCAAGCTGGGCTACGACACGCCCGCGTAACAACACAACTATCCGCGCATTCAGGGCCGCAGATTCGGCGAAGCTGTGCGTTGCCAGCAGCACGGTTGTGCCCTTGGCGGAAAGCCTTTTTACGGTTTCAGCGACATCAATGGCGGCCGCGGGATCAAGGCTTCTGGTCGGCTCATCCAGCAGAATTACCGAAGGAAATTTCAGCAGCGCGCGGGCAATGGCAAGTCGCTGATACATGCCGCTGGAAAACTTCATAACCAGTGTGTCGGCTGCGGGTGCGAGCCCGGCGGTCTCGAGCAGATACTGGATGCGCGGGCCGCGGTGCTTACGCGGAATGTCATCCAGGGCAGCGAAAAATGCCAGATTCTCACGCGCAGAGAGCCGGGGAAAAAAAGACCTTTCAGTGGCTATGGCGAAGCCCACCTGGCGGCGAACCTCGGTGCCCTGTTTCGAGATATCAAATCCGTCAACCAGTACTCGTCCGTCATCTGGCAGCAGCAGAGTGGAAAGCAACTTAAGAGTGGTGGTCTTTCCGCTGCCGTTAGGGCCGAGTAGCACCAGGATTTCACCCGCGGAAACTTCCAGACTGACATCGTCGAGCGCGCGGGTTGCGCCGGCGCTCTCGCGGCCAAACCAGTTGAACATGGCAGGCCGGTGGCGAAACACCTTGCTCACACGATCAAGAACGATGCTCGGCATGCGCCTCTGATTACGCGATAGAGTACGGCTGCGGCTGGAGTGACTCGTATTATAGTGTGACCTTAACAGGTTATTACCCATTCGCATGGCTGCGGTGTTGCCACAAATTGCTCCACCTCGTGAAGTCTCGGTCGCTGCATGTTTCAATCCCGAGTTCGATTTGTTGCTGGCCTGCTGCGACGGAAGAAGGCCTGCCCCGGCCAATGCGGACTGGGAGCGGGTAGCGCAATTGGCGCAGGACCATGGAGTGCTGGCTCGCGTGTACGAAGCGCTGAGCGGAAACACTCAGGAAAGTGAGCTGGCGCCGCTGCGCCGGCGCTATGACGCCAACCTGCGCAAAGCTCTGCTCTTGACCCGTGAGCTGCTGCGAATTTGCGACCGGCTTGCTGCTGAAGGCGTTAAGGTGTTGCCTTACAAGGGCCCGGCACTCGCCTGCCAGCTCTATGGCAATGTCGCCGCGCGGCAGTTTTCTGATATCGACCTGCTGGTCCGTCGTGCCGATGTGCAGCGTGCTCAGGTCGTTCTGGGCCACATTGGATATACCCGCCCACTGCGCCTCACCCCTCGCCAGGAAGCTGCCTATTTGCAATCGGGATACGAATTTACGTTCGATGGTGCGCTCGGACGCAACCTCGTCGAGCTCAAGTGGGCTGTTGTCCCGCGCTTCTACGCCATCGATTTTAATGTTGGTGAACTGTTCGAGCGCGCAATTGAGATCGAGATAGGCGGGCAATGCCTGAAGACTTTATCGCACGAAGATGCCCTGCTGGTGCACTGCGTTCATGCCGCGAAACATCAGTGGAGCGAGCTCTCCTGGTTGTGTGATCTCGCGCAGATGGTGCGACTTTGTCGGTTTGACTTCAACTCGGTGCAAGAACGCGCGATACGCCTGGGGATCAACCGGATCGTAGAGACCACATTTCTGCTCGCGCATGAACTGCTGGGAGTGCCGCTGCCAGACATGATCGGCAAAGACAAAGATTCCCCGGCGCTCCGCCTCCCGCAGTTTTTATCGAAAGCCATCAATACTCGCAGCGAACCTGATCCTGAGTCCTTCGCCTACTTCCGGGCAGTGATGCAATCTCGCGAGCGCTGGCAGGACCGCGCACGGCTCCTCATTCGCCTGGCTTTGACGCCCGGCCCCGGAGAGTGGGAGGCAGTGCGGATTCCCGATTGGATGTTTGCCCTGTATCCGGCGGTGAGAATAGGCAGGCTAGCCAGGCGGTTGCTGTGCAACCCGACCTCCGGAGCAAAAAAGTTGGACAGCCCGGAGCCCCCCGCGGCTGTCCTGCACCCTCCCGGTTAGAAGGGCTTTATAGGTTGAAGTCTAGTTCCCGCATATTGCGCCTGTGTTTCAGCAGCGTGAATACTGTGTAAATTCGCAGCCCGAAACTCTATAGTTATCGGTTCCATGTCACGAAAAACCGAGAAGTCTTCAGAACTGCAAAAACGCGCCGAACTGGTGATACCGGGCGGAGTTAACTCACCCGTGCGAGCGTTCCGCGCGGTGGGCGGCGAACCGGTGTTCATCGTGCGCGGAGAAGGCGCGCACATGTGGGACGTAGACGGGAATGAATATATCGACTACGTCGGCTCCTGGGGACCGCTGATTCTGGGGCACGCTGCGCCACAGGTGGTGGAAGCAATCATGGACGCAGCTACCAGGGGCGCCAGCTTTGGCGCTTCCACTCCCCCGGAAGTCGAATTGGCGGAAATGGTGCAGCAGGCTGTTCCCTCAATCGAGAAGTTGCGTTTCGTTAGTTCCGGAACCGAAGCAACCATGTCAGCCATTCGGCTAGCGCGCGCCTTCAGCAAGCGCAAGTACATCGTGAAATTCGAAGGCTGCTACCACGGTCACGCGGATGCGCTGTTAGTGAAAGCAGGTTCGGGAGTTGCCACCCTGGGAATTCCAGGATCCGCCGGGGTTCCGGAGGAGTTTGCGCAATTCACCATCGCTCTGCCATTCAATGACACCAGCGCCGTAGAGCAGGCCTTCAATCGATACAAGCATCAGGTAGCTTGTGTGATTGTTGAGCCGGTGGTGGGCAACATGGGTTGCGTGCCGGCGCAAGGCGATTACCTTGCGAACCTGCGCTTGATTACACAACGCGAAAACGCGCTGCTGATTTTCGACGAAGTCATGACCGGTTTTCGGGTTGCGTACGGAGGTGCTCAGGAGCTTTACGGGATCAAGCCGGACTTGACCACGCTGGGGAAAATTGTCGGCGGGGGTTTGCCGGTCGGCGCCTATGGAGGCGCAACCGAGATCATGAACATGGTCGCCCCCCTGGGCGCGATGTATCAGGCGGGAACGCTTTCCGGAAATCCCCTCGCCATGGCTGCCGGACTCGCCACCCTCAAGCAGTTGCGAGATGCGAAAGCCGAAATCTATCCGCAGCTCGAAAAATACAGCGCCCAACTGGTGGCAGGAGTGCTCAAAGCCGCCAAAGATGCCGGTATTCCTCTTTCCGCGAATCGGGTGGGCTCGATGTTTACCTGGTTCTTTACCGAAGGGCCGATTGCGGATTGGGATTCAGCTGCCAGATCGGACACGGAAGCTTTCGCCAAATTCTTCCGGGCAATGCTTGGGCACGGCATCTATCTTCCGCCCTCGCAATTCGAAGCTGCATTCCTGAGCGCCGCGCACAAAACAAGTGATATCGAGAAAACCATCAGCGCGGCCAAGGCTGCGTTTGCGGTATTGCGAAAGAGTCGCACCGCTGGCCAGGGCTAAGTTCAGATCTTCTCAGCATCCATCATCTGCGGAATAGTTACGAACTCACGGCCCTGCTGTTGGTATCGACGGATGATGCGATCGGTAACAGCCACAGTATGCGAGCGGTCTGTACCCATTTCCAAATGGCCGCCGTCGTGCAGCAGAATGACATCGCCGCCGCGCATTTGGCGCGTCACTTTACGCTCGATTTCGTCCACTGATTTCGCGTTCCAGTCATAACCGGTTACGTTCCACATGATTGGTTGAAGGCCCAGTTTACGCGCGATACGGAAAACCTCTGGGCGGCGGCCGCCAAAAGGCGGACGAAAGATGGTGGCTGAAACCCCAAGAGCATCTTGCATCGCGCCCTGGCAGTCGGCGAGTTGTCTGCGAATAGTTGACGCCGATTTGAAAATCAGCAAGGGGTGGCTGAACGTATGATTGCCTATGGCGTGTCCGGCTTCGAGCACTGCCCGCGCAATCTCCGGACGCTGGCACACGAACTCACCAATCATGAAAAACGTTGCTTTCACATTGTGGCGCGCCAGCACTTCCAGAAGCTGCAATGTGTAAGGATCATTAGGGCCATCATCATAGGTGAGGGCAACCTTCTTTGACCCGCGCGACAGTCTATGAAAGTTCCTGCCATACCACTGCCCGGTTGGCGCCATGCTCTGATATCCGGCAGCGGAAGCGGCCACGGCAATTCCAATGCCTGCCAGGTAACCCATGGTTTGGGGATTTTAACTGATGCCCCTTGATGCTTTGAGTCCAGCGGGAAACCCTGGATTACAATGAGGCGTAACCTGTGCATTCGCCGTACGGAGCTCCCCATAAACAATGCATCTTTCGTCCCAATGGCAGCAGGTTCTGATCGCGATGCTGGATATCGCCCTGGTTGCGATCATCATCTACGAACTGCTCAGCCTGATACGCGGGACCCGCGCCGCCTACATGCTGATCGGCGTGGCTGCTGTCGGTCTTGCGTTTTATCTTGCGGGATTAAGCGATCTGCACACTTTAAATTGGGTGCTTACCACGTTACTGCCTTACGCGGTATTCGCGCTGATCGTAGTTTTCGCCGGCGAGATTCGCCAGGCCCTGGCCCGGCTCGGGCGGCGGCTTACGCTTAGTCGCGCGGGCAGCGGCGAAAGCGATCCTTACGACGACATTGTCCTTGCCGCCAACCTGTTTTCCCAGAATCAGACCGGAGCGCTGATCATCATAGAGCGGGAGATTGGCTTGCGGACCTATATCGAGAGCGGAGTGCCCTTGGATGCGCAGCTCTCTTACGACCTGCTGGCCACCATCTTCCGTCCCAGCGCTCCTTTGCATGATGGAGCGGTCATCGTCCAGAAAAACCGTATCGCGGCCGCGGCCTGTTTTCTTCCACTCTCGATGAATCCGGTACTCTCCACTCAGCTTGGAACAAGGCATCGCGCCGGCATCGGCGTGACCGAAGAAACGGATGCCATTGCCGTGATTGCTTCCGAAGAAACTGGTGCCATCAGCCTGGCGGTGGGCGGGAAGATCGAGCGCGATTTAACGGTCGAGCAATTGCGCGAGCGCATGGGAGAGTTGCTGCACCGCTATGTGCCGCCGGCCGCACTGCCGACGCCCATCAGCGAAGATGCCGATGACAGTGAGATTCCGCACGAGGAATCACGCACCTTCCCGCGCGTGGACTCTCCATTGCCGGGAGGCGAGCGCTGATCATGCGCGACTTCTTTCGCCATAATCTGGGCTTAAAATTCATCTCTCTGGCTTTGGCGATCGGGTTGTGGCAGGTCGTACGGCACGATCCGGTGGGGGAGATCGCGCTCGACGTTCCCATAGAATTCCGCAACCTGCCCGAGAACATGGAGATCAGCACCGAAAATATTCCTCGCGCAGAGATAAGATTGCGCGGGCCGGAACGGCTGTTACGGAATCTGAGTCGCGCTGATGTGCATGCCAATGTTGACGTGCGCGGCTTGAGACCCGGCGAGCGAACGTTTGATTTAAATGGAGCGCAGATCAATCGGCCCCGCGGACTTGAAATCGTTCAGGTTGTGCCCAGTCAGTTTCGACTTGAGTTCGACTTCCGCGCTAACAAGAAAGTGGCGGTGCGTCCGCGAGTGATGGGCAATTTTGCACCAGGATATCGAATGGGAGAAATTCGAGTAGAGCCGTCGGAAGTCCTCATCACCGGTCCCCGCAAGCGTGTCGAGGCGATCGAGGCAGCCATCACTGACCCGATCGATGCCAGCGGCACCACCGTCCAAGCCACTTTTGTCCGCCATGCTTACGTTTCTGATCCACTGGTGCAGGTCAGCGACACCAATCCGGTGCGGGTCACGGTTATGATGGATAAAACCTCCGCCTCGGCGGAACAACACTGAAATTCCCGCTTACATGACTAATCCCGTGCGACAGCTCTTTGGAACTGACGGCATTCGTGGCATCGCCGGCGAGTTTCCGCTTACCCCGGAAAGCACCTTTCTGATCGGTTGCGCCCTGGGCCACGATCTCACCAAGAACGATCTCACCAAAAACGATCTCCCGAAGAACGATCTCACCAAAAACGATCTCACCAAGAACCACCTCGCCAACCAGACCAGGCAGCTGCGGGTTGTTATTGGCCAGGATACTCGCCACTCAAGCCAATGGATTGCAGACCGGGTAATGGCCGGCCTGGCCTCGGTGGGCGTCGAACCGCACAGCGCCGGCGTAATCACTACACCGGGCGTCGCCTACCTGGCCCGCTCACGTGGATACGCCGCGGGTGTGGTGATCTCAGCCTCCCATAATCCCTGGACAGACAACGGCATTAAGGTCTTTTCAGGCGATGGCTACAAACTTCCTGACGCCCGCGAAGCAACCATTGAAAAGGAAATCTTTTCTCAGCTCAAGCGCAAGGCGCCGGTTGGTTCCACTGGCCCGGTCGCCAGCCTGCCGGGCGAAGCAGAGTTGCGGCGCGAATATATCGATTGGCTGGCGCGCAATGTAAAAACCGATCTGCGCGGGATGCGCGTGCTGGTGGATTGCGCCCACGGAGCCGCCGCCGCCGAAGCGCCGGAACTGTTTAAACAATGCGGCGTACAGGCAGAAATCCTGAACGCATCTCCTGATGGCAAGAATATCAACGAGGGTTGCGGCGCGCTGCATCCGGAAACCCTGGCCCGTGCAATTTCAGAACGTCCGGCCGAGTTCGACCTTGGAATAACCTTCGACGGCGATGCCGATCGCGCACTATTCAGCGATGCCAGAGGCCAGGTTGTTAATGGAGACGCAGTGCTTCTTTTGGCTGCCCGCGAGATGCAGAGTCGAAACGCTCTGCCCGGCTTGACCGTGGTCGCCACCACCATGTCGAACATGGGCCTGGAGATCGCGCTGCGTAATTCAGGCATCAGCATGCTGCGCGCAAACGTCGGAGATAAATACGTATTGGAGCAGATGCTGAAGACCGGTGCTGCGCTCGGTGGCGAGCAGTCTGGTCACATCATCTTCCGCGATGGCGATACCACCACTGGCGATGGCCTGCTTACCGCGTTGCGGGTTATGCAGGTAATGGCGCGTTATAAAAAGCCGCTCCATGAACTGGTGGGAGATCTCAAGGTTTTCCCGCAGACTATCCAGAATGTCCGAGTCAAAGAGAAAATCCCGTTCGCCAGAATTCCTCAAGTTCAGAGCGCGATTACGGATGCCGAGCGCGAACTGGATGGTAACGGTCGCGTGGTAGTGCGCTATTCCGGGACAGAGGCCTTGGCCCGGGTCATGGTAGAAGCCGAGGATCCGGAGAAAATGCGGGCGCTCACCCATCAGATCGCGCACGCCATCCGCGAAGCCCTTGGCGCATAGCCCTCATAACTCGTTCGTTCAATTACCAAAGTCATCTTGGGCGATGTAACGATCCGGAGCATGATATTGCGTGTCTCTCTACTCCGGACGTGAAGAATGAATATTGACGACCTGCTTCGTATCGCCATGGAGCGCCGCGCCTCGGACTTGCATCTGAAAGTCGGGAACTACCCACATCTTCGTATTGATGGTGAATTGGCGCCGCTAACCGACCAGCCGCGCGTGAGCGCCGAAGATATGCTCACCATGGCGTTCAGCATGATGTCGGCCCGCCAGAAGCAGAAGTTCAAAGAAACCACTGAAATCGACATGGCATACGGCGTCGCAGGCCTGGGACGTTTCCGTGTGAACGTTTTCCAGCAGCGCGGCAATGTGGGTCTTGTGCTTCGCGTCATTCCCACCAAAATTCGCGCATTGGATGAACTCTATCTTCCCAAAATCGTCGAACAGGTCTGCGAAATGCCTCGCGGCTTGATACTGGTCACGGGAGTGACCGGTTCCGGCAAATCGACCACCCTGGCGGCCATGATCGACCGTATCAACTCCAGCCGCGCCGAGCACATCATTACCATCGAGGACCCCATCGAATTTCTGCATCGCGACAAGAAAGGTTACGTCAACCAGCGCGAAGTGGAGGTGGATACACCTTCTTTTTCCTCCGCGCTACGCGCTTCTTTGCGTCAGGATCCCGACGTCATCCTGGTCGGCGAAATGCGCGACATGGAAACTATCGGTACCGCTCTGCACGCAGCCGAAACCGGCCACATGGTGTTCTCAACCTTGCACACTTTGGATGCGGTTGAAACCATCAACCGTATTATCGCGGTGTTCCCGCCACCTGAGCAGAAGCAGATTCGCCTGCAGCTGGCAGCGGTTCTGCGCGCTGTCATCAGCCAACGTCTGGTAAAGCGTGCGGATGCTGAAGGCCGGGTTCCGGCAGTGGAAGTCATGATCAACACCGCTTACATTCGCGAATGTATTCTGGTTCCTGAAAAAACCCGCTCCGTTCGCGACGCTATTTCCGCCGGTACATCGCAATACGGCATGCAGACCTTCGATCAATCTTTGTGGGATCTGTTCCAGGCTGGGCTCATCAACTACGAAGTCGCGCTCGAGAACGCCTCCAACGCAGACGATTTCAAGCTGCGTATGCAGGGCGTCTCTTCCACCAGCGACATCTCACGAAACGCAATGCAGGCCACCGGATACGGCAGCCGCTGATTGCTTTTACAGAAACAAGAAAGGCGGGCATCATGCCCGCCTTTTTGTTCTTGCCAGGAAACCTTTCTACGACGCCATTGCGTATCGCATCTCACGACAGTCGCGCCCTGCAATCACGATCAGCGCATCGCGGAAAGATGAAATCTCAAACACCCGGTCCATGCCCACGCTGGTGAGCACCTGCTTCACGAACGAGTTCGGATTCACCAGCTTCAGCTGAACGCCCCGGCTTTTGCTCCACAGATGGAGAGAGACGAGCGCATTCAGGCCGCCGGCGTCCAGCATCTGCACGTCCGAGAGATCAAGCATGATTACACGCGTGTTTTTCTCGGAAATCACCGCTTCCCGCAGAGTGCTGACTTCCGCGCCACGTACCAGCCGTCCTGAGCACCTTACCACCGCCACTTCGCCTTTTTTCTCCACATCTACGCTAAGCATGACTTGCTCCTTCAATCGATTCTAGCTGATAGACGCCCTGGGTTCGCCGATGTCATCAGCATTTTAATGTCAAAAATTGTTAAACAAATTTACGATTCTTTAACATTTCGCGTACAAGTTAAGCTACGAATTATGGCCCGCTTTAGTTCCCGCAAGTTCAATACCGAAAACGAGCTGTATGACTATGCAATTGGCGCACTTGCGAGGCGCATGCGATCCACCGCGGAATTGAAGCGGCTGCTGCGCCGGCGGGTGGAAGCCGACGAAATCGGTCAGACCCTGGTGGAGCTGGTGATTCGCAAACTTAAAGACCAGGGATATCTGAACGACGCGAAATACGCGGTTGCATATTCCTCATTCCGGCGCGATAACGAAAAGTTCGGCCAGAGGCGAGTGGTCACCGAATTGAAAGTGAAGGGCGTGCATGGGGACGTAATCTCGGCCGCGATCGACAGCGCCTACCAGGATGTGAATGAAGAAAAACAGGCGCGCGATTATTTACGCCGGAAACGCTTGACCAAACCGAAAGACAAAAGAGACGCCGCGCGTGT
>Ga0310810_10000669_pt1 | contig 34367 bp, 39 predicted proteins | sample NCmetagenome_FD_207641 | JGI IMG/M metagenome (GOLD analysis project Ga0310810, IMG submission 207641) | Soil microbial communities from experimental microcosm in Duke University, North Carolina, United States - NC | ecosystem: Engineered > Artificial ecosystem > Soil microcosm > Unclassified ... | reverse complement strand
GGTGTCGCGGCGCAACAGGGAATGCAGCAGGCCGACGGCATGCACCCGACCTTCGCTGGCGTGAAACGGATCGTTACTGGAATAGCGCCGGACGTCGAAAAGGCGCTTCGCCGCTAGGCGTTCAGCCCCTCGAGCGAGATCGGCTCGGCGAACTCGGCGCCGATGCGGTTGCCGGCAATCCAGCGGACCAGGGCATTGGCGCGTTCGCGGCCGGGCAGGATCAGCCAAATCCGGGTTCCGACTTCAAACTCGCCCTCGGCCTCGGCCATGAAGCCGGTTTCGGAGATGTTGATCACCTTGGCTTCGAAGCCTTCGGCGCCCAGTTCGCGGACGCGCGCGCCGATTTCCACCGGATGGCGGGCAGTCCGCCGGCGATCACTCGAATCACGGGCCTCTTCGATCCGCGCCTTGATCATTCGAAAATTCATCTCCACGCCAAATCTAGTCCAGCGGATTGGCGAAATATACGCCCATTTGCCCTTCGCGCAGCCAACGCACCTGAGCGCTTATAGTGCCTCGGTCAAGCAGTTGAACGGAAACGCTTTCTCCGATGTGGGCATCGCCCGAATAGCGAAGCATCACCCCGGAACGCGACAGGTTGAGGACCGTGACGATGTGGTTTCGGCCGCGAATGGTCAGCACCGCAGTCTGGGACTCGGCCTCCAGCCGATCCTCCGAACGCTCGTCGAACATCCGCTTGACGGTGCGCGGGATCATGCCTCCGTGAAGGTGGAATCGCGATGACATGCGGCCTTTCCTCTTCAACCTTCAATTCCCGTAAAGCTTATGCTTCCCAACTGTTTAAGGATTGGTTGGCAGGGGTCAAACGCGCGATGGAGGGCAAAAGCCGCCCCTAGTCCGGCTGGTTCATCATGTGTATGTCTAATGTTGCTAGGATGGACGTGGATTTGGCGCCGGTGCGCCAGTTGCGTCATGCGAGGGGTTACGGACTGTGACGAAGGCGCGTTGGAACCGTTTGGCGACGTTTACCGCCATGGCTGCGATACCGGTGACGATGGCTGTCGCGCAGCCCGGCCAGGCGCCGGTGGCGCCAGCGCCCAAGCCAGCGGTCCAGCCGAAGCCTGCCGATCCGATCGGCCCATTGCCCGATGCCAACGCCCCGCCGGCGCAGGCCGCGCCGGAGCCCGCGCCGCCCCCGCCACCGCCGCCGCCGCCACCGCCGCTGTGGACGTTGCAGCAGGCGAGTGCGCTGGTCGGCTATATCAACAATATCGGCCGCGAAGGCCTTTCGCCGGCGGACTACGATCCCGCCGGGCTGATCGACGCGATGCGCTCGAATGATCCCCAACTGCTGGCGCAGGCGGCGACCGACCGGTTCAACAAGCTTTCCTCGGACCTGGCCCTCGGCCACGTTCGCGGCGATGCGCGGATCGACTGGCATGTCGTCGACAAGGATCTCGACGAGGTCCGCCAGCGGCAGATGCTGGAAGCGGCGTTGATCACCAACCGCATCCCGGAAGTGCTCAACACCCTGCTTCCAACCCATCCGCAATATGGCGCGCTGCGCACCGCGCTGTCGATTACGCCCAAGACCGAGACGCAGCAGATCAACAAGATCCGGCTCAACATGGACCGATGGCGGTGGCTGCCTCGCGAGCTTGGCCCGAAATATATCATCGTCAACGTGCCGAGCTATTACGCAACCCTGGTCGAAAACGGCGCGACCCGGTGGAAGACGCGTGCCGTGGCCGGTGCGATCAAGACCCCGACGCCGCAGCTCAATGCGACCGCGGTCGGAGTGATCCTCAATCCCTGGTGGGAAGTGCCGCCAAGCATCTCCAAGGAGGTTGCCGGCAAGGCCGGCTTCGTCGCGCTGAAGGGCAAGGACGGCAAGATCCAGCGCTGGCGCCAGCCGCCGGGACCGACCAATGCGCTCGGGCAGTTGAAGTTCGTGATGTACAACGAGCAGAACATCTATCTGCACGACACCAACGCCAAGAGCCGCTTCAACAGCGAGGTTCGCGCCGCCAGCCATGGCTGCATCCGAACCAAGGACGTGTTGGAGCTTGCCACCATGCTGCTCGGCGATGACGGTGGCGAATGGACGCCGGACAAGATTGCCGAAACACTGGCTTCCAAGAAATCGAAGCAGGCCAATTTCGTGAAGCCGCTGCCGGTCTACATCGTCTACTTCAGCATCGCCGCGAACACCGACGGGTCGATCGTCACCTATGACGACATGTATAGGCGCGACGGCAAGGTGATCGCGGCGCTGCTCGATAACGAGGGCAAGGCCCCGGCGCCGGTAAAGAAGGCGGCCGAGAAAGTGGCAACCAAGTCGTAACGGCAACGAAAAAGGGCGGCTCCATCGGAACCGCCCTTCCCGTTTTTCAGTTGCCGGTCAGGCTAGGCGACCAGCTTTTCCGCAAAGATCATCCGGCCGCCGGCCAGCTTGCTCATCACCTTCCACTGGTCGGCGCGGCTGAACGCGAAGCAGCCTTCGGAGCGTCCGAGCTTGCCGTGGATGTCGATCATTTCCGGCTCGGCATACCAGGCGTTGTGGATGACGATTGCGCGGGCCGCGGCGTTGCTGTTGCTCCAGTCGAGGCCGGCGACCTTCATCGAGAGGCCGTACTTGCCCTGATAATATTCGCCGGTGGTGTAGGTGCCGTTCGATGTGGCTTCCGAACCGGGCTGGTTCGAGAAGCGCTCGACAAACCCGCTATGGTCGGGGTCGGAGCCGCGCCCGTGCGCAACCCGGAAGCTTTCGACGGTGCCGCTGGCCAGGTCCACCAGGTGGAAGCGCGGATCGCGCGAGGCCAGCGAGAAGTCGACGATGCCGATCGAATCGCGCGGCGCAATGCGGTGCGAATCGAGCGCGGCCTTGGCCTTCTGGAAAAGGGTCGAATCCACGCCAAGCGGGGTCACCGGAGCCGGCGCAACGCGCGTCACGGGCTCGACCGGCGCCATCGGCTGGCTCAGGATCGATGGGATAAGCGTCTGCGAACTGGCTGCGCTGGACAGTAACAGCCCACCCGCACCGGCCGCGCCAAGACGCAACATTTCACGACGATTCAACGAACTAATACCCGCTCTCTGCATCCGATCCTTATACGGATCAAAAGGTTAACCGCCGATAACCCTTTTGGCATGTTTGCGGCTTCCGTCCCGCCGGACGAACGGTTCGTCGTACTCGACGGAACTTGCTCCTGCCTTGAAATCGGAAGACGCCGCTGCTAAGGGGCCGCCTCCGCACGCCTCGTGGGCGTTTGTGGACCATATTCATTGCCCAGCGAAATCGAGGCCGGATATCCGGCTTTGGCGCCGGGTTCGCCCGGTCGATTTCGGGCACGCTTTTGAAGGGAGTTGGACGGCTTTTTATGCAAATCATCGTTCGCGACAACAATGTCGACCAGGCGCTGCGCGCGCTCAAGAAGAAGCTGCAGCGTGAGGGCGTCTATCGCGAGATGAAGCTGCGCCGCCATTATGAGAAGCCGTCGGAAAAGCGCGCTCGTGAGCGGGCCGCCGCGATCCGCCGGGCTCGCAAGCTCGAGCGCAAGCGGATGGAACGCGAAGGCACCCGTTAAGCCTCGTCGCAAGTCTCCGCTTTCTCTTCCTGCCTGGTCAATTTGCGAGGGCTGACATGTCGGTTACCCAGGTTCCGCTCCGTCCCGTCGCCAAGGGCACCCTCCCGAAGTTGTGGCTGGCGATCGCTGCGCTGGTCGCGCTCGCCTATGGGATCGCATATTTCGGCGCCGGCCAGTTCAAGACCGTCACGGTCGAAACCGTCGCGCCGGGCAAGGGACCGTTCATCGGGGAGATGGACGGCGTGATCATCGAATATACCGGCCGGACCGAAGACGGGACGGTATTCGACAGCACCGAAGGCCGCGGACCGGCGCCGTTCCTGGTGATGCAGCTGTTCCCGGGCTTCAAGCAGGCCCTGGCCCAGATGCAGCAGGGCGGCCGCTACAAGATCGTCGTTCCGGGCCGTCTCGCCTATGGTAAGAATCCGCCGGCCGGAAGCCCGATCAAGGTCAATGAAGACCTCAGCTTCGACGTCCATGTGCAGCAGGTCGTCCCCAATGCCGCGCTAAGCGCCGGCGCCGCCCAGCCGCCCCAGTAAGGCCTATCTCCGTTTTTTCGGGGCCGCCGGCTCCGCCGGGACCTTGCTCACTTCCTGCAGGGTGACCTTGAGCATCGCCAGCAGCGGGTCGGCCAGCAGCAGGCCGAGAATTCCGAACAGAGCGCTGAACACCAGCTGCGCCGCGAGTACGAGCGCGGGCGCCAGGTCGACCGTCTTGCGCGCGATGAAGGGCACGACCAGGTAGCCATCGACATTCTGGACGAAGAAATAGACGAAGATCGCCCATAGGCCGGTGCCGGTGCCTGCGGAGAAGCCGACCAGCACCATCAGCGTGCCGGAAATGATTGCGCCGATGTTGGGGATGAAGGCCAGCAGGCCGGTGATCAGGCCGAGCAGCGCGGCCATCGGCACGCCGCCGATTGCCAGCATGACGAAGGTGAACACGCCCTCGAACAGCATGCCGATGATGCGTCCGAACAGCAGTCGGCGGAGCGTGAAGGCAACCCTTTCGCTGATCATGTAGAAGCGCGCGCGGTTCTCGACCGGCAGCATCCAGGCAACGCCGCGATCGTAAAGGTGCGGCTCCATCGCAATGAAGACGCCGATCACGATGATCATCAGCCCGCTGGCCAGCGCGCCAAGCGCGGTACCGACCGCGGTGGTCAACCTTCCCACCGAGCCCATCAATTGGGGACCCAGGGTCGCCCTGCTGTTCGCGGTGACCAGGCCCATGTCGCGCGCCCACAGCATGACCCGGTCGATCTGCACGTTGAGGACGATGCGCAGCGCTTCGAACTGCGCCGCGAACGTCGTGCCGGCGAACCACAGCACCCAGCCGATGAACCCGAACCCGGCTATAACGACGATGCCAAGGCGCCAGCCGCGGCCGATGGGCAGGAACCGGCCAAGCAGCCGCGCGCCTCCATCGAGAACGACCGAAAAGACGAAGCCGGCGATGATCAGCAGGATCGGCTGGGCCAGCACGACCACGCCGACGATCGCCAGCGCCATCCCCAGCCAGACCGCCGCCTTGCGGGCTTCGTCGCGGACTGGCCTGCTGGACAGATCGGCCGGGCCGGGGCTCTCGGGCGGACGATCGGGTTCCAGCTTGGCGGCCATCGTCGGTTAGTCCTTGGGCGGCCGAAGCGAGTTGCCCGCGCGGCCCTCGCGGAAGGCCGAGAACCAGGTGGCCGGGTTGGTGAGGACGGTCGTGCCGTTAAGGCTGAAGGTGATGAACTCCGCCCGTCCGCCGATATTCTCGATCGGGACGGGACCGCCAAGGCCCTGCTCCTCCAGGCTGAAGCGGCTGTCGGCGCTATGGTCGCGATTGTCGCCCATCAGGAACAGATGGCCGGCGGGAATCCGGATCGGGCCGAAACTGTCGCCTTGGCTGGTGCCGTCGTCGATCGTGTCGTAGCCGACGCCGTTGGGCAGGGTTTCGTGGACGATCGGCAACCGGCAGAAAGTGCCGTTCGGCGTGTCGACCTTGCGATCCCAGAACTGGTTGATGCCGCATGGGGAATTGGTGTCGACCGGGATCATCGCCGGCGGCCGGAGCGAAGCCGGCACTGGCTTGCCATTCAGGATCAGCCGTCCTTCGCGGACTTCCACCGTATCGCCGGGAAGGCCGATGACGCGCTTGATATAGTCCTGGTTCCCGCCGGGCGGAGTGACGATCACCACGTCGCCGCGCTCGGGAACGCCGGCCAGCAGCCGTCCCTTCATGAACGGCAGGGTGATGGTCCATGGCTCGGAATGGCGCAGCAGCACATTCCTCAGGATCGCCGCCGGATTGGGGATGGTCGGCGACACATAGGACCAGCCAAAGGGGTATTTGGTCACCACCAGCCGGTCGCCCGTCAGCAGGTTGGGCATCATCGATTCCGACGGAATGTAGAAGGGCTTGGCGATGAAGCTGTGGAAGGCGAGAACCGCCAGCAGCACCCAGAACAGGCCCTTGATCTCGCGCCAGATCAGCTGGCCGCGGCTATCCTTGGATTCATTTTCGTCTGCCGGCGCCAGCTCGGCGGCGGCGGGCTCGGTACGCTCGGACAATCAGGGCTCCATCTTGCGGGCATAAAGAATGACGAAGGCCTGTGCCCAGGGGTGGTCGTCGGTCAACGTCAAATGCACCTCGATGGCGTGGCCTTCCGGGACAAGCGCGTCAAGCCGTGCCTTGGCGCCGCCGGTGAGGTGCAGGGTCGGTGCGCCCGACGGCGCATTCACCACGCCGATATCCTTCATATAGACGCCGCGCTTGAAGCCGGTGCCGACCGCCTTGGAGAAGGCCTCCTTGGCGGCGAAGCGCTTGGCCAGCGTGCCCGCCATGGTGTGGGGGCGCCGCGCCGCCTTGGCGCGCTCGACCTCGGTGAAAACGCGATTGAGGAAACGGTCGCCGAAGCGGTCGACCGATCCTTGGATCCGCTCGATGTTGCACAGGTCGGAGCCGATGCCGACGATCATGACAGTCCTCCCAAGCCGTCACACCGGACTTGATCCGGGGTCCACCTTCCTTCCCGTGGGGAGGAAGAAAAGGTGGATTCCCGCTTCCGCGGGAATGACGAAAGCAGGACTTTCATCTAGCTGCATCCATCAGGTCGCGCATCCGCCGGACACTCGCCTCAAGCCCGGTGAAGATCGCCTCGCCGACCAGGAAATGACCGATGTTGAGCTCGGCCAGCTGCGGGATGGCGGCGACCGGCACGACATTGTCGAAGGTCAGGCCATGGCCGGCATGCGGCTCGATGCCGTTTTTGGCCGCCAGCGCCGCCGCGTCGGCGATGCGCTTCAGCTCGGCCGCGCGTGCCTCGCCCTCGACATGGGCGTAGCGGCCGGTGTGGAACTCGACCACCGGCGCGCCAAGCCGGACCGCGGCGGCCACCTGCTCCTCGCTCGGCTCGATGAACAGGGAGACGCGGATGTTCGCCGCGCCAAGCTTGTCGACAAAATAGGCGAGCTGGTTGTGCTGCCCCGCCGCGTCGAGCCCGCCCTCGGTCGTTCGTTCCTCGCGCTTTTCCGGGACGATGCACGCGGCATGCGGCCTGTGCGCCAGCGCGATGGCCAGCATTTCCTCGGTGGCCGCCATCTCCAGGTTCAGCGGCAGGTCGATCTCGGCCATCAGCCGGTCGATGTCCTCATCGGTGATGTGCCGGCGGTCTTCGCGCAGATGGGCGGTGATTCCGTCGGCGCCGGCGCGGGCGGCCTCATGAGCGGCCCGGACCGGGTCGGGATGCGGGCCGCCGCGCGCGTTCCGGATCGTCGCGACATGATCGATGTTGACGCCAAGACGCAGGCGCTGGCTCATGCCGCGACGCGACTCCCCGGCTTGATCGCGGGAATTTTGGCCAGCTCCTCGGGCAAATCATTGGCATCGTAGGTCGGAACGTCGATCCGGATCAGCGGGTGGAACGGCACGCCGAGATCGGCCGTGCCCCCCGACCGGTCGACCAGGGCCGCCTCGGCGATGACCTTGCCGCCGGCTTCCTCGACCGCGGCAATCGCTTCCTTCGATGACAGGCCGGTGGTCACCACATCCTCGACCATCAGCACCCGCTGGCCGGGCTCGAGCGAAAAGCCGCGGCGGAGGTGGAAGACGCCTTCGGGCCGTTCGACGAACATGGCCGGACGTCCAAGCGCGCGGCCCATTTCATGGCCGATGATGACGCCGCCCATGGCCGGCGAGATCACGACATCGATGGATTCGCGTAGGTCCGCGGGAAGCTTGGCGGCGAGCGCCCGCGCCAGCCGCTCGGCCCGTGCCGGGTCCATCAGCACCCGCGCGCATTGCAGGTAGCGCGGGCTGCGAAGGCCGGACGAAAGGATGAAATGCCCTTCGAGCAGCGCGTCCGCATCGCGGAATTCTGCCAGAATCTGCTCGTCGGTCACGCCTGTCTCCTCAGCGATTGCGGCCCGAAATAGGCTTGCAGCGCCCAGCTATCAACCGCCGCTTGAGGGACTGGAATCTCCCGCCTATAAGGCCGCCAAATTCGGACCTGCCGTCCATCGGCGGGCCTTCCTTTGCAACCGAATCAATCGGGGTGACGATGAAACTATTGGGATGGGCGATTGCCCTGGCGGCAATGGGGCTAACACCGGCGACCGCAAGCGCCCAGGCGCCGGCAACTCAGCCGCAGGTTGAGGCGACCGCTCCCGCGGCAACCACCCCGCCTGCTCCAGCGCCGGCCGCTTCGGCCCCGGCGACGCCTGCGCCATCGATCGATTATGCCGCTCCGACGCCGGACGTCGGCATGCCTGTCCCCGGAAGCAAAGGCATCCAGACCCAGGTAACCGCCCTCGGCGAGCGCGCCGAAGCATTCCACAACGGTCCGCTCCTTTGGATGTGCGGCGTGATCAGCGTCTTCGTGCTGGCGCTGCTGCTGTGGACCATCTTCCGCTATCGCCGCGGCGCCAACCCGACCCCTTCGCGGACCACCCACAACACGGCGATCGAGGTTGTGTGGACGCTGGTTCCGGTGCTGATCCTGGTGGCGATCGCAATTCCGTCGATCCGCCTGATCAAGGCTCAGTACAGCCCGCCGCCGGCCGACGTGACGGTCAAGGTGATCGGCAACCAGTGGTACTGGACCTTCCAATATCCCGACAATGGCGGCTTCGAGATCGTGTCCAACATGCTCAAGGAGCAGAAGGACGTGAAGCCGGGCGATCGGTTCCGGACCGACGCCGACGGCCCGCCGCTGCTCGCCGCTGACGAGCGGCTGGTGATTCCGGCCGGCAAGGTCGTGAAGTTCATCGTCACCTCCAACGACGTGATCCACGCCTTCGCCGTCCCCGCCTTCTGGACCAAGATCGACGCCAACCCGGGCCGCCTCAACGAGACCTGGGTCAAGGTCGATCGTCCGGGCGTCTATTTCGGCCAGTGCAGCGAGCTGTGCGGCGCCCGCCACGGCTTCATGCCGATCTCGGTCGAGGTCGTGCCGGAGGCGACCTTCAACGCCTGGGTCGCATCGAAGGGCGGGACGCCCAAGGGCGCCAAACCCGCGGCCGAGACTCCGGCGGCGACGCCCGCTGCCGCTCCTGCAGCCGCGGCTGGGGCCGCTCCGGCGGTAGGGCAACCCGCCACCAACCAGGCCGCGACGGCCCAGAACTAATTCTCAAGCGGAAACGAGACAAACATGAGCACCATTCCCGCCGACGCGCTTCCGCTGAAGGCTCACGAAGACGCCCACGCGCATCATGACGCGGACCATAAGCCGGGCTTCTTCGCCCGCTGGTTCATGTCGACCAACCACAAGGACATCGGCACGCTGTACCTGCTGTTCGCGATCGTCGCGGGCATCATCGGCGGCAGCATCTCGGGCATCATGCGCATGGAGCTGATGCATCCGGGCATCCAGTATCTGACCCAGGCCTGGCCGATCGGCGCCGGTGCGGGAGCGAGCTTCGACGAAGCGCTTCACCACTGGAACGTGCTGATCACCGCCCACGGCCTGATCATGGTCTTCTTCATGGTCATGCCGGCGATGATCGGCGGGTTCGGCAACTGGTTCGTGCCGCTGATGATCGGTGCGCCCGACATGGCCTTCCCGCGGATGAACAATATCTCGTTCTGGCTGCTGGTCCCGGCGTTCATCCTGCTGTTGGGGTCGTCGTTCGTTAGCGGCGGCACCGGCCTCGGCGCCGGAACCGGCTGGACCGTCTATGCGCCTCTCTCCACCAGCGGCTCGTCAGGGCCGGCGGTCGACATGGCGATCTTCGCGCTCCACCTGGCGGGCGCCAGCTCGATCCTCGGTGCGATCAACTTCATCACCACCATCTTCAACATGCGCGCGCCGGGCATGACCCTGCACAAAATGCCGCTGTTCGTCTGGTCGGTGCTGATCACCGCCTTCCTGCTGCTGCTGGCGCTGCCGGTGCTGGCCGGCGCGATCACCATGCTGCTGACCGACCGCAACTTCGGCACGACCTTCTTCGACGCGTCGGGCGGCGGCGATCCGGTGCTCTACCAGCACCTGTTCTGGTTCTTCGGCCACCCCGAGGTGTACATCATGATCCTGCCGGGCTTCGGCATGGTCAGCCAGATCATCGCCACTTTCAGCCGCAAGCCGGTGTTCGGCTATCTCGGCATGGCCTACGCCATGGTCGCGATCGGCGTGGTCGGCTTCGTCGTCTGGGCCCACCACATGTTCACCATCGGCATGGACGTGAACACCAAGATGTACTTCACCGCCGCGACGATGATCATCGCGGTCCCGACCGGCGTGAAGATCTTTTCCTGGATCGCCACCATGTGGGGCGGCTCGCTCTCCTTCGAGACGCCGATGCTGTGGGCGATCGGGTTCATCTTCCTGTTCACCGTCGGCGGCGTGACGGGCGTCGTGCTCGCCAATGGCGGCGTCGACAACTACATGCACGACACCTACTATGTCGTCGCCCACTTCCACTATGTGCTGAGCCTCGGCGCGGTGTTCGCGATCTTCGCCGGCTGGTACTATTGGTTCGGCAAGATGACCGGGAAGATGTACAACGAGTTCCTCGGCAAGGTGCACTTCTTCGTCATGTTCGTCGGCGTGAACCTGATCTTCTTCCCGCAGCATTTCCTCGGCCTCGACGGCATGCCGCGGCGTATCCCAGACTACACCCCGGCGTTCGAGAAGTGGAACGAGGTCTCGACCTACGGCTATATGGTGATGGCCGCCGGCATGGGCGTTTTCTTCGTCAACATGATCTGGTCGCTGGCCGCCGGTAAGAAGGCCCCGGACAATTATTGGGGCGAGGGCGCGACGACGCTCGAATGGACCCTGTCCAGCCCGCCGCCCTTCCACCAGTTCGAGACGCTGCCCAAAATCGACTAATCGCAGCTTCAGTCAGGACAAGAGCGCCCCGGTCCCGGCCGGGGCGTTTTCGTTTGGGCCGCCAATATAGGGTCAGTCACCGTCAACCAGCGTCCGTTCGGCCAGGATCAGCGCGCCGACGACGCAGCCGGCGAACAGTGCGCCTTCCAGGCAGCCCGTCACCGACTGGCTGACCGGGCCGAAGCCCCGCTCGCCGAAGACCCGCCCGATCTGGTCGAGCCGCAGCCTCGAATTGGCGAAGGAGTCCGCGAGCAGGGCGAGGCTGCCGCCCATCAGCCTGCCGCCAAGCATTGGAATGATCGCGCCGGCGATGCCCCCCGCCAAGGCCGACAGCGCGACGCCGCGACGAAGCCGCGCCACGCCGGTCTGGCGGGCGGCAAGCCAGGCACCCAATCCAACCGCACCGCCCAGCACCAGGCCTTCCAGCGCCCCGGTAATGTCGCCGGGCGACTGGCCGAACAGCAGGTTGAAGGCGTCGAGGCCGAGCAGCTTGGTCAGCGCGCCGACGACCAGCCCGCCAGCGGCGCCGCCGGCGATGCTCCACGGACCCCATGGCCGCTTGATGGATCCGGCTGCCGATATCCCGAACGCCACGCCGGCCGCACCGATCAATCCGACCAGGGTGGTCAGGCAGAGCATGACCAGCAGGATCGAGGCGGCCCCCATCCCCGGCTGCAACGGCTGCGAAGCTCCGGTGAAGCCGTAGAAGATGCCGCCGAGAAGGCCGGCAAAGCCGCCGCCGACGGTTCCGCCGGCCCCGAGCATGATCAGGCGCCGCCAGTCGCGGCCTTGCGCGGCCGCCCGAACCGATCGCTCGGCGGGCTCGCCGCCGACCGCTTCGACCGGCGCGATGAAGCGGTAGCCGTGCTTTGGCACCGTCTCGATGAACCTGGGCAGTGCGGCATCGTCGCCAAGCTGGCGGCGCAGCGTCTTGATGCACTGGGTCAGCGCCTCGTCGGTCACCGGCACTCCGCGCCATACCTCGTCGAGGAAGCGGTCCTTCGACACCAGCCGGCCTTGTTCGCGGACCAGCAGCGCAAGCGCGTCGAGATAGCGGCTGTTAAGCTCTACCTGGCGGTCGCCACGGCGTAGCCGGCGCTCAACCGGGTCGAGCTGGAAGCCCTCGAAACGGAAGCTGCCGGATGCCACTCTTCAGCAAAACCTCAGTCGTTGCTCATGACGTTCACCGGCCGGTCGGACAGGCTGGCGTCTCAGTCATGCATGGAGGCAAGGCAATGGCAAGCGATACAGGTCTTGGCGGCAGTCCGTGGCGGATTGCGGGATGGGGTCTTGCCGTCCTCGCACTCCTGACGCCCTTCCTCGCCATGCAGTTCACCGGCGAGGTGAATTGGACCGGCTCGGATTTCATTTTCGCCGCGGTCCTGATCGGCGGGGTCGGCTTGCTGTTCGAGCTGACGGTGCGCCTGTCGGACGACAAGCCCTACCGGGCCGGCGTCGGGCTGGCGCTGGCGGCGAGTTTCCTGACGGTCTGGGCCAGCGGCGCGGTCGGAATGATCGGTGACGAGGGCAATCCGCTGGACCTGATGTTTGCCGGCGTCCTGGCGGTCGCGCTCCTTGGCGCCGCGATTGCCGGGTGCCGGCCGGCCGGGATGGCGCGCGCCATGGCTGTCGCCGCGGCGGCCCAACTGGCGGCAAGCGTGGCCGGCATGTTCACCGACCTTCGCGGCGGGGTATTCTCAGCCATGTTCGCACTGATCTGGCTGGCTTCGGCCGCCATGTTTCGAAGGGCGGAGCGGACGCTTCGACGGAAACCTGCCTAGGCGCCGCGATCAGCCAATATTTCTTTCACGGTCGGTTCGAGGTCGGCAGAGTCGGAGGGTCCATGAACCTCTTGTTCCAGCGCGCGCTTGAGACGGTTCAGCTCTTCGTCCGTCAGGCCTTCAATACCTACCAGTTCTGACCTGGCCGGCTTCAGGGCAATCAAGATTTCGTCCAACTTGGCCTGGATCGCGACGCCATCCCGGTTTTGGCTGTTCTGGATCAGGAAGACCGCCAGGAAGGTGAGAACGGTCGTGGCGGTGTTGATGACCAATTGCCAAGTATCCGAGTAATGGAAAAGCGGGCCAGTCACTGCCCAGATTATACAGGCCAGCGTCGCTCCAATGAACGCACTTGGCTGGCCCATCCAATTGCCGGTCTTGGACGCCAGGTCATTGAAAAAGCGGCGCATTGGGTACGCTCCTACACATTTTAAGCTCTAATCCCCTCGACGATGCTTCGTTCCCCGCTTTCGGCTCTCCCCACTGGCGAAACCTTCCTCGCCTCTCTTCCCGGCAGGCTGGCCGACACGGTACGCCTGGCAGCAAACGCCCGAAAGCGATGCGAAGATAATATGGCCAATCCGGCCGGCCATATCTGCGAGGAATGGCGCAGGATGATGGAAAGCGGTCACTAGCTAGTGTCCATTCTTCTGCGCCGCCAATCGTTGAACGCAGCCGCGCCAAAAGCGCGAAAGGGTCGCCACGCACTAACGGGACACTTCACCTAGCTGTCCTGCTCCCAACGTTTGACGAGAACTGCGTTGTGCCAAAGTTCGCTTCGTCCATGCAGAACCATCGCCGCAGCCAACATTATGGCGGCCTCGTCATCCTGGCTTTCAAACTTGTGCCAACCCACGATAACGTCTCTGTGGGTGCCGAAATAATAGAGGTCGTAGGTCTTCACCTAAGCGATGGGCCTACGAGAAAAAGTCTTCCAGCCGACTCAGTGATCGCAATCCGTTATAAAGCGTTATTTCCCAAACCGCTCCATAACCCAGCCCTATCGATGTCGCAGTTTGGTGAATTGGCGTCGCCAAATGTAAAACTAGCTTGCGATAATTCGCCTCATTGGCTTCGTGGCCTATTATCGATTGCTGTTCCTGAATCTTCGTAACGACGTCGTGCACGCCTACGATTTCCGCTCTCGTAACGACATGGAAGCCATGCACATTGCCGAGGCAAAGCGCGGACTCTCGGCATTGGAACTCTGGCAAGGCGCACGAAGAATTAAGCGCTGGGATTCTTTCCCGCCGGGTGAATGATTGCGGCAGTGCTCATCAATCTTAAGCAGTGGCCGCTTCCCACTCAAAGCCGACATTCCAAACCGAGACGGCTCAAGGTCCCCATCTCGTGAGGCTTTGTTTGACCATGTCATCGATAGCTTGGTCTTCCGCAGCCGCTTTGTCGCTCCGCCTTTGAGCCTCTTTCTCAAGACGTTCGTTGTGCTGCTCTTCGGTTTTTGGGTTTCGCTTCGTTCTCATCGGGCCTCCACGAGGGTTAAACGCATTGCGAAGAGCTCTAGGGGCATGAGCTTCGTTGGAATATGGCATTCCCCGTTTGAGTCCCGATTTCCGCTTTCTACCCATTCCGGCCTTAACCAACCCACTGCGGACGTTTGCCCCCCGCTTGGGCCTATCCGCGAGTTGGTGACAAGCGGCCGGGCTAACGTCACCCAAAATGAAGAAACCCAAGGACGCCGAGTGCGTTTAGACGCCACCAGCATCCTCTTCTCATTTGCGGAGAGTGGCCCGCCGGGGTGTAGCGTAGTTCCGGCGGGCCTTTATAAATTGCCCCCGGCTCTTGTGATCATCCTACGCCACTCCTCGCAGATTTGGTCGGCCTGCGTGGCCGTATAACTGTCGCCGCGCTTTCTGGCGTTTGTTGCTAGGCGCTCCGTGTCGGCCAACCTCTCGCGGAGGCTGGCAAGGAACTGTTCGTTAGTCGGAAGGGCGTCCATGCCCTGACAATGACAGCTATATGCAAAGCATCAAGAGACTTCGGCGGGCTTACCCATGTCTGCCAGATGCTCCTGAATGTCGATCAGCTGCTCGATATGCTTCTCTTGCAACTTGCACGCCCGTTCGGCGCAAGCTCGCAACGGAAGGTCGGCGAGGAGGGTTTGCTCGCGCCAAAAATTGAGCGCGGCCTTGGCGAGCATCAACTCGTCATCGATTTGCGTCAGCATTCGATTGCGCGGCATGCGCACCCCCACTCCGACGCAGAAGCTGCGCTCAATCCGCCAGCGAGTCTAGCGGCCGTTGGCCAGCGCGCAGTGGACTGCCCCATTAGGAGCTAGAGGGAGCGAAGTGGTTCGTTATCCTGTCTCGACTGTTCGATGATCCGCTTATCGCGAGCGAGCAGGGCCTGGCACTCTTCAAGCGCAAGTTCGAGAAGGTGGTTCACCTTCTTTAGGCTGTCCATGTCGGGCTTGTCGCGTAGGCTGGCCACGTTTCTATCCCTCTCGCAAACTCCCGGCCGATGCGCGCGACCGGGAGCCTGTTTGGTTGCTGGGAGGGCATCTCCACAACGCTCCCGACCTACCTAGATGATAGGACCGCGGAAATTGGGGGAAATGCTGGCTATTGTCTAAGGTCGCATCCCCCGAATATCCGCTTTCCACCCATTGCGGTTATTAGGCAGTTCGGCTTCAATTGCGCGATGAAGAGAGTCGCGTCCGTCTTCGGCTTGCTAGTCTTGGCATCGCTAGTGGCCGCTCTCGCCTACGCATTGGAGGGTTACTTTAGCGCCGGGGCAGACGCGAGTGTCTTGGGTCGTCGTGCCGACCAGCTGATTGCAAAGCATCGGGGTCCCAATGACTTGGGTCCAGGCCGTATCGATCAGCTTCTGCTGGTCGAAGATCCCGGCTTCTGGACCCATAGAGGTGCTGATTGGACGACACCCGGAACGGGTCTGACCACGCTTACGCAGTCCGTGAGCAAGCACGTCGGCTTTGAGAACTTTCGCCCCGGCCTGCGAAAGATAAGGCTAGTGGGCTATGCCATGGGACTGGAGAGCAAGCTATCCAAGCGCCAGATTCTCGCATTATATCTCGACACAGTTTGGATGGGACGCGGACCGAACGGATCGATGGTCGGCCTGTTCAACGCCAGCGAGGCGGTGTTTCGCCGTCCCCCGTCCGTTCTCAATCAACATCAGTTCCTGTCGCTGGTTGCGGTGCCTATATCCCCGCGTAGGTTCAATCTTGTCGATCCAAACACAGAACTGAACGAGAGGACCGCGCGCATCGAACGACTTGTTGCACGACAGTGCCGCCCCGCCGGGGTCCGAGATGTATGGCTCGAAGGCTGCGCGGACGGAAGAAACAACATCTCGTCCTAACGTCCGTTTTCCACCCATTGCGGTCATTAGCCGCACACAGCCGCCTACCCACCATCCGGGCCGCCAGCCAAACTCCTGCGATGGCGGGCCTTTCCTGATGGCGGGCGACCCCCTATAGGGCCCGCGTGACCAGCGTCCCCCTGACCAGAGACGAGCAGTTGCCGGCCGATTGGCGCGACTTGCTCGCGTTGACCAAGCCGCGCGTGATGAGCCTCGTCGTCTTCACCGGCCTGTGCGGGCTGCTGGCCGCGCCCGGGCCTGTTCATCCGGTGCTGGGCTTTACCGCCGTGCTTTGCATTGCGCTCGGCGCCGGCGCGGCCGGGGCGCTCAACCAATGGTATGAGGCCGACCTCGACGCCAAGATGAAGCGGACCGCCAAACGCCCGCTTCCGGCCGGCCGGATGAGCCGCCAGACGGCGCTCCACTTCGGGGTCGGCCTGGCGGTGTTTTCGGTGATCCTGATGGACCTCGCGGCCAACCACCTGGCGGCCGCGGTGCTGGCCATCTCGATCCTGTTCTACGTGCTGGTCTACACCGTCTGGCTGAAGCGCCGGACCGCGCAGAACATCGTCATCGGCGGCGCCGCGGGCGCCTTCCCGCCGCTGATCGGCTGGGCTGCGGTGACCGGCGACGTTACGGCCCTGCCCATCCTGCTGTTCGCAATCATCTTCCTGTGGACCCCGCCGCATTTCTGGGCGCTGTCGCTGTTCGTCAGGACCGACTACGCCAATGCCGGGGTGCCGATGCTTCCGGTCGTTGCCGGCGTCCAAAGCACGCGCCGCCAGATCCTGCTCTACACGCTGCCGATGATCGCCGCGGCGGTCGCGCCCTGGGCGCTGGGCCTGACCGGCTGGGTTTATGGCATTTCGTCCGCCATCCTCAGCGCCATCTTCCTGGTGCTGTCGTTTGCGGTGTTCGCCAACAAGGCCACCGAGCCCAAGTCGATGGGGCCGGAAAAGAAGCTGTTCGCCTTTTCGATCGTATATCTGTTCGGGCTGTTCGCGGCGCTGGTCGTCGACCGGTGGCTGGTCTGATGCCGCAGGAAGAGGATGAACTGATCCGCAAGCGGCAGCGCGAGCGTTCCCGCATGCTGGCGATCCTGCTGGGGCTGTTCGTGGTCCTGATGTTCGCCATCACCATCGCCAAGTTGGGCATCAACCGATGACTTCGCTGACCCAGAAGAACCGGGCAGTCGGCATGCGCGCCGCACTGTTCGGCCTGGCGATGCTCGGCCTCGCCTTCGCCTCCGTGCCGCTCTACCGGGCGTTCTGCCAGATCACAGGTTTCGGCGGGACGACCCAGAAGGCCGAAGCGGCCCCCGGTGCGGTGGCCGGCCAGGTCGGCGTCCGGTTCGACGCCAATATCGATCCCCGGCTGCCGTGGAAGTTCGTTCCGGAACAGGAGACGGTGCGGATCCATCCGGGCGCCCGGACGACCATCTATTACGACGCCACCAACTACACCGCGCGCTCCACCACCGGGCAGGCGATCTTCAACGTCACGCCTGAATCGGCGGGGAAGTATTTCAGCAAGATCGAATGCTTCTGTTTCACCGAGCAGACGCTCAAGCCGGGCCAAAGCGTGCGGATGCCGGTGGTCTTCTTCGTCGACCCCAAGCTTCGCCAGGACCCCGACACCAGGAGCATCGACGAGATCACGCTCAGCTACACATTTTATCCGGTGGAAAATCCGGAAACGCCCCGCTAGAGCCGCTGGCAACCACAGGGAATTCACACGTCATGGCTTCGACCAAGAATCACGATTATCACATTCTTCCGCCCGACCAGTGGCCGCTGATCGGCGCTACGTCCGCGCTGTCCTTCTTCGGCGGGATGGTGATGTGGATGCATGACAATCCCTACGGCAAATTCCTCATCCTGCTCGGGTTCGTCGGCATCGGCGTGACGATGTTCAACTGGTGGGCCAACGTCATCCGCGAGGGCAAGGCGGGCGACCATACGCCGGTCGTCCAGCTCCACCTGCGCTACGGCATGATCATGTTCATCGCGTCGGAGGTGATGTTCTTCGTCGCCTGGTTCTGGGCCTTCTTCTCCTCCGCGCTGTTCCCGGCCCCGGTCGAATGGGTCGACGGAGCGGTTCAGCACATCACCGATACGGCGACCATCGCGCAATGGCCGATGAAGGGCCTCGAGGTGCTCGATCCATTCGGATTCCCGCTGCTCAACACCTTCATCCTGCTCTGCTCCGGCACGACCGTGACCTGGGCCCACCATGCCATGATCCACGGCCATCGCGGCGGTGCCATGAAGGGGCTGTGGGGCGCGCTTGGCGTTGGCGAGGACGACGGCCTCAAGAAGGGCCTGTGGCTGACCATCCTGCTCGGCATGCTGTTCACCTCGATCCAGGCCTATGAATATATCCATGCGCCGTTCAACTTTAAGGCGAACATCTTCGGCGCGACCTTCTTCATGGCGACCGGCTTCCACGGTTTCCACGTGATCATCGGCACCATCTTCCTGATCGTCTGCCTGGTCCGCGCCTACAAGGGCGACTTCACGCCCAAGCATCACTTCGGCTTCGAGGCGGCAGCTTGGTACTGGCACTTCGTCGACGTCGTATGGCTGTTCCTGTTCGTTTCGATTTACGTCTGGGGCGGGGCGGGCGCACCGCACCACGGCGGTTGATGAGCGAGGCGCCGCTTGCCGGCGCCGCGCCGTCGCTGGCGGCGGCAAGCTTCGAGGGACTGTGTCCCCGCTGCGGGGCAAGGACCCTGTTCGCAGGGCTCACGCGGTTCGCGCCCAGCTGTCGCGCATGCGGCCTGGACTTCGCCGGCTACAACGTCGGCGATGGGCCCGCGGCCTTCCTGATCCTGATTGTCGGCGCGATCGTCGCGGTCAGCGCCATCCTCCTCGACCAGGCTGTTAGCCCGCCCTGGTGGGTGCATCTGGTCTGGCTGCCCGTCGCGGCCGGGCTCACCATTTACGGGCTACGTCTCGGCAAGGCGGCGCTGCTTTACCAGGAGCATAAGCACCGTGCCCGCGAGGGGAGGCTGGCGGAATGAGCCGCAAGCTTCCCCTGATCCCGACCATCCTGGTCGCACTGGCGGTGGCGACCATGATCGGGCTCGGCATCTGGCAACTGGAGCGGCGCAAGGAAAAGGAGGCGCTGCTGGCCAGCTATGCGGCCGCCGCCAACCTGCCGCCGATCGGTTGGCCGTCGATTCCGCCGAAGGAGCCGCTGCCCCTGTTCCGGTCGGCCACCGCCAACTGCCTGTCGGTGGTCGGCTTCAGGACCGCCGCCGGGCAGAACCGGAGCGGCGAGCCGGGCTATTTGGTCATCGCCGATTGCCGGACCGGCGCAGAAGGACCGGGCGTTTCGGTCGAGCTCGGCTGGTCGAAGGATCCCAATGCCGGCCGCGCCTATCGCGGCGGGCTGGTCAGCGGGGTGATCGCGCCCGACAAGGTGAGCCGGATGCGCCTGGTCGCCGCGGCGGCGGGACCGGGGCTGACGGCCAGCGCGCCGCCATCGCCGGCGATCATCCCCAACAATCATTTGAGCTATGCTGTCCAGTGGTTCCTGTTTGCCGGCATCGCGGTGACGATTTACCTGCTTGCGCTTCGCCAGCGTTGGCGGAAGGAGGGCGCCAATGGCTGAGCTGACCCGCCTCGCCAATGGCCTCACCGTCGCCATCGACCCGATGCCGGGCGCCCAGTCGGCGGCGATCGGCCTCCATGCCTTCGTCGGTTCGCGCTCGGAAGCCGACGGTAAGGGCGGATTGGCGCATTTGCTGGAGCACATGGTGTTCAAGGGCGCCCGCGGCCGCGACGCCCGCGCCATCGCCGAGGCGATCGAGGATGTCGGCGGCTCGCTCAACGCCTGGACCTCGCGCGACCAGACGACCTTCCACGCCCGCACGCTGGCGCCCGATGTCGGCCTCGCGCTTGAATTGATCGCTGACCTGGTGAGGGCGCCGACGCTCGACGAGGCCGAGCTGGAGCGGGAGAAGCTGGTCATCCTCTCGGAGCTCGGCGAATGCCTCGATGCGCCCGACGATTTGATCCACGACCGGCTGTTCGAGGCGGCCTTCGGCGAGCAGCCATTGGCACGGCCGGTGCTCGGCAGCGAGCCGAGCATAGTCGGCCTCACGCGGCAGGACTGCGCCTCCTGGCTAAGCGAGCAGTACCGGCCCGAGCGGCTGGTGATTTCCGCCGCCGGCAAGGTGGACCCGGCCCATATCCTACATTTGGCCGAGGCGCTGTTCGGCGATTTGGAAACCACTGCAGTGCCCACTATCGCCCCCGCCAATTTCCTTGGCGGCATTCGTTCGGACCGCAAGCAGGCTGAGCAGACTCATCTGGCACTGGCCTACCGCGGGCTGCCTGCGTCGAGCGACGAAGCGCCGGCATTGTCGCTGTTCGCCCAAGCAGTTGGAGGCGGCATGTCTTCGCGGCTGTTCCAGGAACTGCGCGAGGAACGCGGACTCGCCTATTCCGTCTATGCCTGGACCCAGGGCTTCGCCGACACCGGGCTGTTCGCTGTCAATCTCGCGGCCGACAAGGCGCGCGCCACCGAAGCGCTTAACCTCGCTCGGGAAGTGGTCGAGAGCGCCGTCGAGGGGCTGACCGAAGCGGAGCTCAACCGCGCCCGTGCGCAGGTCGAGGCCAGTATACTGATGGCACTGGAAACTTCCCAGGGCCGGGCCGATTCCATGGCAAGGTCGATCGAGATATTCGGACGGATCATGACCGCCGAGGAAATGCTGGCCGAGCTTCGCGCGGTCGATGTCGCGGCGGCACGCGCAGCGGGCCAGGCGATGCTCGACGGTCCTCGGGCCGTTGCCTCGATCGGCGGCAAGCTCGCGCTCGCGGCATGACCGCATCGACGCCCTTGGCCGACCTAAAGACGATCGTCGCCGAGCCATGGGAAGACTGGGGCCTGATCGACAGCGGTAATGGCCAGAAATGGGAGCGCTACGGGTCCGTCACGGTTGTCCGGCCGGAACCCCAGGCGATGTGGGCGCCGGCGCTTGGTGAATGGTCGCCGGACGCAACCTTCGTGCCCGGATCGGACGAGGAGGGTGGGGGACGCTGGGTTCGCCATCGCGACGTGCCGCGCGACTGGCCGCTGTCGCGCGGGAATGTTCGCTTCCATGCCAGCCTGACTCCATTCCGCCACCTCGCCTTCTTCCCCGACATGGCGCCGCAATGGGACTGGATGCGTGAGCGTTCGGCCGATGCCGACGTCATGAACCTTTTCGGCTACACGGGGGTCGGCACCCTTCTTCTAAGCGAAGCGGGCGCTCGCCTGGTCCATGTCGACGCATCGAAAAAGTCGGTTGAGGGCGGCCGAGCCAATGCCGCCCTGTCGGGTCTTGGCGAACGGCCGATCCGGTGGATCGTCGATGATGCCGCCAAATTCACCGCCCGCGAAGTGCGGCGAGGGCGGCGCTACGACGGCATCCTGCTCGATCCGCCCAAGTTCGGCAGAGGGCCCGAAGGCGAAGTGTGGCGGCTTGAAGAACATCTGGCGCCATTGCTGGTCGATTGCCGCAAGCTGCTCGATTCCGACAGCAGCTTCCTGGTGCTGACGGTCTATGCGGTACGCATGTCGGCGCTGGCCATCGGTGAATTGCTGCGGCAGATTACCTCCGACCTCGGCGGCCAAGTCGAATGCGGCGAGATGGCGGTGCGTGAGGAAGCGCGAAATTTGCTCCTGCCAACCGCGATTTTCGCGAGGTGGGCTAGGTCCTAGAAGCCCGGATCGCCGCGCCGGTAACGAATGGAGCGCCGGCGATCAGCAGCAAAGCCACCGCCGCTTCCAATTTGAGGGCCGCGCTTTCTGCATCTCCGGCGGCGGCGGCCCCAAAGATCACCAATGGCACAGCCAGCGGCATCAGCAGCAGCCCGGCCAATGCGCCTGCGCGTGGGAGGCCGGCGGTCAGCGCGGCGACGGCGACGGCCAGGGATGCCAAAGCGGGTGTCCCAATCGCCAGCGACACCAAGATCCGGCCAAGAGCCGGCCCGTCGAGCCCTACCAGGAAGCTGCCCGGCACCGCCGCAATCAGCAGAAGCGGCCCGAAGGTCAGCCAGTGCCCCGCCATCTTGGCCGCACCAATCGCCTCTTCGGTCATCCCGGTCAGCGCCAACTGATCGAGGATGCCGTCAGCCCGGTCCGGCTCGACCAGCCGCTCGATCGGCAATAGCGCTGAAGTCAGCGCCGCGATCCACAGCGCCCCGCCGCCAATCCGGGCCAGCAGCCGCGCATCGGGCCCGACTGCAAATGGCACGATCGTCGCCACGAGGAGGAAAAAGGCGACCGGCAACCAGGCTGCGCCGTGCAATCCGCGGCGGACTTCGCGGGCGATCAGCCTGCCGGTCATGCGCCAAGCTCCAGGCTTCGCCAATCGCCAGTGAGCGGCATATGGCTCGCCGCCAGCACGGCGCCACCGTTCGACCGATGCGCGGCAATGGCGCGATCGAGTTCGCCGACGCCCTTTCGGTCGAGCCCGTTCAACGGTTCGTCGAGCAGCCACAGGGGCGCGCCGCTCGCATGGACCCGCGCCAACTGGGCCCGTTTCGCCTGTCCGGTCGACAGCAGGCGGACCGGGACTTCGGCCAATTCCTCCAGCTCGAACGCGGTCAGCGCCTGCGCCAGTTGCGGTCCTGCCCAGAAGGCCAGCGCACGGGCGAGCGATAGCTCGCGGTCGAGTGCCAATCCTTCGTCGGCAAGCGCTGCATCGGCTCTCATCACCCGCCCGGTGCTCGGTTTGAGCAGGCCGGCGGCCAGCCGGATCAGGCTCGATTTTCCGCTTCCATTGGGACCGGTAACATGGAGCGCATCGCCTGCGGCCAGCCTCACATCGAGCTCTTCGAACAGCAATCGCCCGCCGCGGACCAAGGCCAAGCCCTCGCCGCAAAGCAGCGCGCTCACGCCTGTTCTTCCAGCGCGTGCATGTCGTCGTCGCTAAGGCCGAAATGATGGCCGACTTCGTGGATTAGGATGTGGCGGACGAGATGCTCCAATGCTTCGCCTTCTTCGCACCATTCAGCAAGAATGGCCTGGCGGAACAGCCTGATACGGTCGGGCAAGCTGCCGGAAGTATCGACGCTGCACTGGCCGATCGGGATTCCCTCGTAGATGCCGGTGAGGTCGAGGGGGTGCTCGATCGCCATCTCCTGCAGCAGCGTGTCTTCGGCATATTCGTCGACCTGCAGCACGACATGCTGCAAATGGGAGGCGAAGGGATCTGGCAGCCGCTGCATCGCGGTGCGCGCAATCGCCTCGATCTCATCGGCCGTTGGAGGATGGTCAAAGCGCCGCGCCATGGGCTGCCGCCATAGAGTGGCGAAGCGCCGTGCGGCAAGCTTGCCCCTTTCGCGAACCGCCTCTAAAGGGCCGCTCTCTCCAGAGCATGCGGAGCGGTGGCCGAGTGGTCGAAGGCGCTCGCCTGGAAAGTGAGTATACGGCAAAACCGTATCGAGGGTTCGAATCCCTCCCGCTCCGCCATCAACTTTTCGAATGAACCCGATTCAATCGGAAACTTCGAAGCCGGACAGCAAGGCGGCAACATTGTAGCCCAAGTCTTTAATGGAGTAGCCGCCTTCCATGACGATCAGCGTGGGCAGGCCCAAAGCAGCGATGCGGCTCGCGATTTCGCGATAGTCGTCGCGCCGCAGTTTGAAAAAGGATATCGGATCGTCCTCGAACGTATCCGCGCCGAATGACAGGACAAGCAGCTCTGTCCGATCAGCGCTGACGGCCGCCAGCGCCTGGTGCAGTGCAATATTGTAGCCATCAATGGCCGTGCCACGCGGCAGCGGCAGGTTGAGCGTCTTCCCGGCGCCCGCGCCTGACCCACATTCATCGGCGTGGCCCCAGAAGAATGGATAATCGGTAGCCGGGTCGGCATGGATCGATGCGAACAAGACGTCGGGATCCTCGTAGAAGATATCCTGCGTCCCATTGCCGTGATGATAGTCGATGTCGAGGATCGCAACTCGGCGCCCGCACCGGCGCGCGTGATTGGCGGCGATGGCGGCACTATTGAGGTAGCAATATCCGCCGCAATAATCGCGGCCGGCATGATGGCCCGGCGGACGGCAGAGTGCAAAGCTGACCCGCGCCTTGCTGTCGAGGACATCGGAAAGGGCCGTCAGCGCCGTCTGTGCGCTCCAATAGCTGGCTTCCCAGGTCCCTTCGGTGATCGGGGTCGCCGCATCAAAGCTATAACGGCCAAGCCTGGCGTCGATGCGATCCAGCTTCAGCGCGCGCCGCCGGACGATGGGCCAGGTGTAGCCGATCGCATCGCCATCGCGGCCGGACGCGCGCCATTCATCATGCGCCGCACTCAGGAATTCGACATAGCCGCGATCGTGAACGGCGAGCAGCGGCTCCAGTCCGAAGTCCCTGGCAGGGACTAGCTCGCCGAAGCTGGCGGAAATTATTTCAGCGCGCGCGGATTTCTCGGCATAGTCGCCCCATCCGCCATTGTGCAGCTCCCGCAGCGGCTCGTGGGCCAGCTGGCGCCGGTCGAAATAGCCGGGAATGGGAGCCACGGGCTAATGCCCCTCATGCATGGTCATCAGGGACTGCAGCAGTTCCTCGTCGGCGCTGGACATGACCGCCAGCACGGTCGCCTCATCGCACCCTTCGGCGGCGAGATAAGCATGGCCCATGCTTGAATCGATGTAGATTGACTGGCCGGCCTCAAGGGTCACGGTGTCATAATGCTCGGTGTTGACCGTCACCCGGCCGTTGAGGACGTAGACGAATTCTTCGCCGGCATGATGGACGAGTTCGCCGAACTCTTTCGAGGTCTTGGCCCGGATCTTCGAGATGACGGGGATCATCCGCTTTCGCCGAAGGTCGGTGCATAGAAAATAATAGTCGTAATTGTGCGTTTCCACCCGAACGGCGTGGTCGATATCGCACAGGCTGCGGCGCGCCGTGATGGCCGCAGGAGCTTCGTCGCTCGATTCCGCGAACAGTTCGGACATGCGCAGGCCGAGCCGCTGAGCCACCTGGTAGAGCTTGTCGTAGGTCAACGTCAGCCGGTCATGCTCGACCTTCGACAGAGTCGATACGGGAATGCCGCTCTTCTCGCTCATCTGCTTCAAGGTCCAGCCTTCGCGGTTGCGCACCCCGCGCAACAAGGCGCCCAAGGTTGGAACTGATGAAGCCATTTAAGCGGATTCCTTTCCAGTTGACGAATTTTCTAATCAGGATAACAGTGTCCCGATCAGAACAATAGCACCAACTTTATTGGCTGGCGCTGGCCGGGGCAATCCCGGCGACTAGGGGAGGAAGAAACCGTGAGAAAGTGGCGAGGAATTGCCTTTGGGTTGGCGGCGATTGCTGCTGGAACTGCCGTTGCGCACCAGGCCGTCAAGCTGGGGCCCGACACCAGTGTGGGCAAGCCGTCGTTGTCCGTCGCGGCTCCGGGCGCAACTGCGGCGGCGTTGCCGGCCGGCAGCCATGAGCTCAGCAAGACCGACGTCGACGCATGGCTCGATGGATATATGCCCTACGCCATCGCGCGCGGCGACATTGCCGGCGCGGTGGTGGTTGTCGTAAAGGACGGCCAAGTGCTGACCGAGAGGGGCTATGGCTTCTCGGACGTCGAAAAGCGCGTGCCGGTATCGCCCGAAACCACGCTCTTCCGACCGGGCTCCATTTCCAAGCTGTTTACCTGGACCGCGGTCATGCAGTTGGTCGAGCAGGGCAAGATCGACCTCGACGCGGACGTCAACACTTACCTCGATTTCAAGATTCCGCCGCGCAACGGCAAGCCGATCACGATGCGCAACATCATGACGCATACTGCCGGCTTCGAGGAAACCGTACGGCATCTGATTCATGACGACACCGTCCCAGTGGTGCCGCTTGACCAGTTCGTGAAGGAAAGTCTTCCGAACCGGGTGTTCGACGCGGGCACCACGCCCGCCTATTCCAACTATGCAACGGCAGTGGCGGGCTACATTGTCCAGCGCCAGTCGGGCCAGTCGTTCGACGATTATGTCGACCAGCACATCTTCCAGCCGCTCGGCATGAAACATGCCAGCTTCCGGCAGCCGCTGCCGAAGAACCTCCAGCCCTTCATGTCGAAGGGCTACAAGGGCGCATCGCAGAAGGCCGAACGGTTCGAGATCGTAGACCCGGCCCCCGCCGGAAGCTTGTCGGCGTCCGGGGCGGACATGGGCAAGTTCATGATCGCGCATCTCAACAATGGCGCGGGGTTGCTAAAGCCGGAAACCGCCAAGTTGATGCACGAATACCGCTACGACGTGATTCCCGGACTCAATCGCATGGCGCTGGGTTTTTATGAGCAAGGCATCAACGGCCATCGTGGCATCGCCCATGGCGGCGACACCAGCCTGTTCCATTCGGACTTGACCTTGTTCATCGACGATGGGGTCGGGCTGTTTGTATCGGTCAACAGCGCCGGCGGCGAGGGAGCTCCCCGGGCGCTTCGGGAGCGGCTGTTTGATGAGTTCGGTAACCGCTACTTCCCGGGCAAGCCGGTCACCGCAAGGGTCGATGCCGAAACATCGAAGAAGCATGTCCAGCAGCTTGCCGGCAACTACTTCAACAGCCGCGGAATTCGCAGCAAGTTCCTGCACATCCTCGACCTTATCGGCCCGGTTGCGATCGGACCGGATGAGGACGGCAAGCTATCGGCGCCGATGGTCACCAATACCGGCAACAAGCCGCGCCGCTGGGTCGAAATCGAGCCCTATGTCTGGAAGGACCTGGACAGCGATGAGAAGCTGGCGGCGAAGGTCGAGGACGGCCAGATCAACCGCTGGAGCTTCGACACCGTTTCCCCGTTCATGATGTTCGACCGGGTGCCCTGGTACAAAAATCCGGCATGGCTGGCGCCGACGCTGTTTGCGGCTCTTGGGTTGCTTTTCCTCGCCGCGATCTCATGGCCCGCGGGAGCGATTGCCCGTCGCCGGTATAAAGCAGCGAACGCCTATGAAGGCCGCAGGCTCAAGCTCCAGCGCATCTGGCACGGCTGGCAATGGCTTGCGCTGGCAACGGTCGTCGGTTGGGTTACCTTCATCGGCGTCGGTTTCTCAAGCCTGTCGCTGCTCGGTGGTCCGCTGGATCCACTGCTGATCACCATCCAGGTGCTGACTCCAATCGCCTTTGTCGGCCTATTGCTGCTGGCCGGTTGGAACGTGCGCCAGGCTTTCGTTGAGAAGCGCCGGTGGTTCGTCAAACTCTGGGCAGTTGCGCTGCTGCTTTCCGCCGCGGTGATCGCCTACGTCGCTTTTGCCTTCCACCTTGTTGGCTTCGGCACCAATTACTGATGCCACGCCTGGAGTTGGATGTAACTGTCGAGACGTTGCGGCTGGCCCAGCCGTTTCGAATCTCGGGCCATGTTTTCACCGGTTCAGACGTCGTCGTGGTCACCCTTCACGACGGCGACCTGAAAGGCAGGGGAGAGGGCGGCGGCGTCTACTATCTCGGCGATGACGTCGCCCACATGCTTTATACGATCGGCGGCGTCCGGTCGGCCATTGAAGCAGGCCCGACCCGGGAAGAGCTGCGTTCGATCATGCCGGCTGGCGGCGCCCGCAACGCGGTCGATTGCGCGCTGTGGGAGCTGGAGGCGGCGAAGGCCGGAGTACCGGTGTGGCAGCTTGCCGGTCAGTCGGCCCCCAAGCCACTGAGGACGACCTTCACCCTCGGCGCCGACGAACCGGAAGTCATGGCCGAAGGAGCGCGGCGCTACAGCCACGCCCGTTCGATCAAGGTCAAGCTGACGGGCGAGCTGGCGCTCGACATTGCGCGGGTGAAGGCCATCCGCGCGGCACGGCCGGATGTGTGGCTTGGCGTCGATGGCAATCAGGGTTTTGTCATCGGCCAGCTCGACGGGCTTGTTGCGGCGCTCGAGGAGCAGCAAGTCTCGCTACTGGAACAGCCGCTCGCCCGCGGCCGTGAAGCAGATCTCGATGGGTACGAGTCGCCCGTGCCGATCGCCGGGGACGAGAGCCTGCTAACGCTGGAAGACCTGGCCGGCGCGGTCGGGCGCTTCGATGTGGTGAACATCAAGCTCGATAAATGCGGCGGCCTTACCGAAGGTCTGCTGATGGCAGAGGAGGCACGCCGTCTCGGACTGGGCGTCATGGTCGGCAATATGGTCGGATCCAGCCTCGCCATGGCGCCAGCGTTCGTCCTTGGCCAGGGCTGCGACATCGTCGACCTCGATGGCCCGACCTTCCTTGCCGAAGACCGGTCGCCAAGCGTGGTTTACGAAGACGGCAACGTCACCGCCGGACCGGAAGTCTGGGGCTCGGGCAAGGTCACCGTCGCGTGAATGAGGAGCGCGTGTGGTTCGGCCAGCCGCGTGGCCTCACTGTCCTGTTCCTCACCAACATGTGGGAGCAATTCTCCTACTTCGGGATGAGGGCGCTGCTGGTCTATTACATGACCAAGCAGCTGCTGATTGGGCAGGCTCAATCCTCCTTCATCTACGGCACCTACACCGCCTGCGCCTATTTCACGCCGATCATCGGCGGCGTCATCGCCGACCGCTACCTCGGCAAGCGGCGCGCGGTGATCATCGGTGCCAGCGTCATGGCGCTGGGCCACTTCATGATGGCGTTCGAGCCGCTTTTCTACGCGGCCCTGGCAGCGATCGCGCTGGGCAACGGCCTGTTCCTGCCGAGCCTGCCAAGCCAGGTTGGAGACCTCTACCGGCGGGACGATCCGCGCCGCGGCTGGGCGTTCAATGTCTATTATGTCGGCATCAACATCGGTGGATTCCTGGCGCCGCTGATCTGCGGGACGCTCGGTGAGCTTTATGGCTGGCACTATGGTTTCGGAGCCGCCGGCGTCGGCATGGTCGCGGGACTTCTCATCTACCTGTCGGGGCAAAAATATCTGCCCGTCGAGGAAGCGAAACAGGCAACCGCGGGCGCCAGCGATCGAACCGGATTTGACCGTCACACCATCTTCGTGCTGCTCGGGATTGGCCTTTGCGTCACCGTGTTTCGCGCAGCCTATGAGCAGGTCGGCAATACGGTAGCATTGTGGGCCGACAGCGGAGTCGACCGCGCTGCCGGTTCATTCGAGATTCCCATGACCTGGTTCCAGTCGCTGAACCCGCTGTTCGTGATGATCATGACGCCACCGCTGCTTGCCTATTGGCGGCGCCATATCCACCGCGAAACGCGCGCGTCGCTGATCCGCCGGATGGCGATGGGTGCCGGGATCGTGGGCTTGGCCTACCTGCTGCTCGCTGCGGTAGAGGTGGTGAGCGGCGCAGCCTTGGCCGGCTGGGCCTGGCTGGCGCTGTTCTTCCTGGTCTTCACCTTCGGCGAGCTGTTCATCTTGCCTACCGGCCTCGGCCTGTTCGCACGGCTCGCCCCGCCGCACCTCGGCGCCACCACCGTCGCGTCCTGGTTTCTGGTGATCTTCAGCGGCAGTCTTTGTGCCGGACTGGTCGGCACATTGTGGAGCAGCTTCACACCCGCAACTTACTTTCTGATGCTCGCCGGCATTGCCGGCCTGGCCGCAATCCTGCTGCGTGGAATGAGCGCGGTGGCCGATCAAGCGGGAGATGAGAAAGTTTCAGCCGAAGCGGATTGACAATTTTCTAATCAGGACAATAGTGTCTTTATTGGGATTAAGGGAGCGGCATCGTCCCATGCCGGCTCCCGGCGCTCAGCGGGCAAAGATCCGATGGCGCCAATCAGGGGAGGAAATGATGATCAACTGTCGCACCGCCTTGCTGGTGACAACTGCACTGGCAGCTTTCGCAACGCCAACTATTGCCTCAGCGCAGGAGCAGGCAGCTACTGCAGCCGCAACCGCTGCCACTGCTGCTCAATCGGCAGAAGCAGCACCGGCGCCCGAAGCAAAAGAAGAAGGCGAGCTAATCGTCGTCACGGCAACCAAGCGCACGCAGTTGCTGATTGACGTGCCGCAATCGATCACCGTGGTGTCCGGCTCGGCTCTGGAAGACCAGAATGCAAGCAATTTCCAAGACTATCTGAAGCTAGTCCCCGGTCTTCAGCTCAACCAAAGCACTCCAGGCCAAGGGCGATTGATCGCTCGCGGCATCAATTCCGGCGGCGTTGCCTCGACCGTTAGCGTCTACATGGACGAAACACCGTTCGGGTCGAGCAGCGGGCTCGTCAACGGCGCGGTGCTTGCCGGTGACTTCGACACCTTCGATCTCGACCGCATCGAGGTCCTGCGCGGCCCTCAGGGCACGATTTACGGGGCAAGCTCACTTAGCGGCGTTTTGAAATTCGTGACCAAACAGCCCTCGACCTCAGCATTTACGGCGCGGGGCCGGGTGGGCATTGAAACCACCAACGGCGGAGAATTGGGCTATCAGGGCAATCTGGTCGTGAATGCCCCGCTCAGCGACACGATCGCGTTCCGGGCGACCGGATCCTATCGCAAATATGGCGGCTTCATCGACTCGATCGGAACCAGCGCGCCGGATCTGTTCGGCCGCGTGTTGACCGCCGATGACGACAAGAACATCAACGACAGCAAGAGCTTTGGCGGCCGGGCGTCGCTGCTGTTCGCACCGACCGACAAGATCTCGATCCGCCTGACCGCGCTTGCGCAGAATATAGAAGCCGACGCTCCGACAGTGGTTGCAAGCGACCCTGGCACGCTGAAGCGCCTCTACGGCGAGCTCAGCCAATCGCAGTTCGTGCCGCAATTCTCGGACGTCAAATATCGCGTGTACAATGGTACGGGCACGTTCGATCTTGGCTTTGGCGACCTCACGACGTCGACCAGCTATGCCACGCAAAAGCAGGACTTCCGGGCTGACCTGACATTCCCGCTGAGCACCCTCATAGACTTGTCATTTGGTTATCCACCGAACGAGTTCTTCCAGGCGCAGTCAACGGACTCGGAAAAGTTCACTCAGGAAGTTCGTCTCACGGGTGAGTCCCATGTTCTGGATTGGCTTGCCGGCGTTTACTATACGAGTGAGGACGGCCTGATCGACCAGAACTTCATCGCGGTACAGCCGGGAACGCTCGATCCGATTGCCGGTCCGCTCCTTGGCCTCGCGCGGGTAGATTCTGAGTATAAGGAAATCGCCGGCTTTGCTGACGTGACGGTTCACTTTACCGATCAATTCCACCTCGACCTTGGCGGCCGCTACAGCCACAACAAGCAATCGGCCACCCAGGTGAGCGACGGCATTCTCGCCGGGGGTTTCAACCAGTTCCCGACAATCAAGTCCGACGAAAACGTGTTCACTTTCTCGGTGGCGCCGCGTTTCGAGGTGAACGAAAATACCTCGATTTACGCCCGTGTTGCCAAGGGCTTCCGTCCGGGCGGTCCAAATGTAGTGCCGCCAGGCGCGCCGCCCGAGGTGCAGAGCTACGATTCCGACTCTCTGATCAGCTATGAAGCGGGCATCAAGGCCCAGACCGCTGACGGCCGGTTCAGCGTGGATGCCGCAGCCTTCCACATTGACTGGAAGGACATCCAGCTCATTGCGACGGTGTCCAACTTCAACGTCAATACCAATGGCAGCAGGGCCAAGAGCGATGGCTTCGAACTAACTGCAACGGCACGGCCAGTCCGCGGCCTCTCATTGTCGGCCAATGCTGCATACACCAACGCGCGCCTTACCGAGGACCTGCCGCCAATTGGCGTTACCGTGTCCGGATTTGAGGGCGACCAGCTGCCCTTCACGCCGAAGTTCAGCGCAGCCCTTAACGGCGACTACAGCTGGCCTTTGAGTGGATCCATTGGCGCAACCGTCGGGGCGTCGCTACGGCACCTGTCGAGCCAGACCGCCAGCTATGATGCAGCCTTCCGTGTTGCCAATGGCCATCAGCGCAAGCTCGACGCCTATCAGGTCGTCGACGTTCGAGCCGGGCTGGATTTCGGCAAGTTCCAGGTCGACGCTTATGCCCGGAACCTGTTCAACAGCGCAGGCCGGACGTCGACCAACGGGACGACGGTATTCGGACCCTTCCCGCTCAATCCGGATGGCGCAATGAATACTGGCGTCATTCGCCCCCGCTCGATCGGGATTAGCCTGACTGCAGGCCTATAGTCTGATGGGAGGAGGAGCGACCGATCCAGTAGACCGATCGGCGCAACTGGCGACGCTCGAGACTGCCCCGCTTGGACCGTATCTGCTATTCCTCGGCGATACGGTCGAGCAGGGCTATGCCAAGACCGCATTTGGCTTGTGCGATTGGGCTCCTGATCGATGCATCGGGGAGCTTGCATTGCCTGGCGCCACGGTAAGCACCGGCATTCCACGGCTGAGCTGCCGTGAAGCCTATGCAAAGGGCGCTCGAGCGTTGCTGATCGGCGTCGCCACCCCAGGCGGCGCGATCCCACAGCACTGGATCGCTCCATTGCTTGATGCGCTGAAAGCTGGGCTGGACATTGTGTCGGGGATGCACGCCAGACTCACTGACATTCCGCAGCTCGCGGCGTCGGCTGAAATGCTCGGCCGACGTCTCGTCGATGTGCGCGTCCCACCGGCGAAAATCCCGATCGCGACTGGGCGAAAGCGCAGCGGCAAGAGGCTGCTGACAGTCGGCACCGATTGCGCATTGGGCAAGAAATATACGGCTTTGTCGGTAGCGAGGGCACTCGAGGGGCGCGGGGTTGATGTGACTTTCCGCGCCACTGGCCAGACCGGGATCATGATCGCCGGCGCGGGCATACCGATCGATGCAGTGGTGTCCGACTTCATCGCAGGCGCTGCGGAGATGTTGACGCCTGATGCCTCACCCGATCATCTCGACGTGATCGAGGGCCAGGGATCCCTGTTTCACCCCGCCTATGCGGCGGTGTCGCTCGGCCTATTGCACGGCAGCCAGCCCGATATGTTCATCGCCTGTCACGAGCCTGGCAGGACGCATGTCCTTGGCTACCCCGATTTCGCCCTGCCGTCGTTGGAAGAGCTGATTTCCGAGACTGTCGCTCTGGGGAAACTCACCAATCCCGCCCTCCTGTGCGTCGGCGTCAGCCTAAACACCTCCGGCATGAGCGACCAAGCAGCGCGGCAGCTGATAGCGGCGGAGTCCGACCGGCTGGGCCTTCCGGTTGCAGATCCGGTACGCGGCGGCCGGACCTTCGAGCAGTTGCTCGACGGCTGCCAGGGCTGATCCAATGACCGAATATTCGTCCGGCGGTTCGTCACTCTTTCAACGCTATTTGTTGCCCGGTTTCGCGTTCAAGGCCGTGGTCATCGGCGGAGGCTATGCCACGGGACGCGAGCTTGCCGAATTCTTCCTGCCGAGCGGCGCATGGGGCGGGCTGGCGGCGATGGCGCTGTCCATGGGCATCTTCAGCCTATGCTGCGTCGTCACCTTTCTCTTCGCCCGGAATTTTGGCGCGCGCGACTATGTGACCTTCTTCAGGCAGCTGCTCGGACCAGGCTGGGTGCTATTCGAGGGCGCCTACATATTGTTCATCGTGCTGATCCTCGCCGTCTACGGCGCGGCGGCGGGCGCGATTGGTAGCGCGGTGTTCGGCCTCAACGAAATCTGGGGCACGCTCGCCCTCGGGCTTTCAATCATCGCCATCGTGACGTTCGGCAATGTCTCGGTCGAACGGATGTTCGCCTATGTCTCCTACCTCCTTTACGCGGTCTATGCGCTGTTCGTGGTCCTGGCGTTCAGCCGCTTCGGGAGCGAGATCAGGTCGGCCTTTGCCAATGAGAGCCAGGTCGGAAGCTGGATGGCAGGCGGGACCGTCTATGCCGGCTATAACCTTATCGGCGCGGTCGTGATCCTGCCGGTGATGAGACATCTCACCAGCGATCGCGACGCGGTCATTGCCGGTGTGCTGGCCGGCCCACTGGCGATGTTGCCGGGTGCTCTGTTTTTTACCTGCATGGTCGCCTTCCTGCCGGACATTGCCTCGGCGACGCTGCCGTCCGATTTCATGTTGCAGCGGCTCGATCTTCCGCTTTTCCATCTGCTGTTCCAGCTGATGATCTTTTCGGCCCTGCTCGAAAGCGGCGCGAGTTCGGTTCATGCCATCAATGAACGAATTGCCAAGGCAGTTAGAGCCCGGCGCGGCGTCGAACTCAGCCATCGAATGCGGCTGGCAATTTCTCTCGCCCTGCTTCTGTTCTGCATGCTGCTGGCCGACCGATTCGGGCTCATTGCACTGATCGCAAACGGCTACCGGGCGCTGGCCTACATCCTACTCATAGTCTTCGTCCTGCCGCTCCTGACTGTCGGGGCCTGGCGGCTTTGGCGTCACCAATCAAAACCGTTGGAGGTTGCATGAAATCCCGCCTTTCCGTTGCGCTGATCGCGCTTGCCGCGGCATGGCCGGCGCTCGCCGCGCCGCCTGCCAATTTCGACCAACGGGTCGAGGAGCTTCGCCGCGCTTCGGAAACGCCCGGCATGGCGATCGCCATTGTCGAAGACGGCAAGACCGTGCTGGCCAAAGGCTATGGCGTCCGGA
>Ga0310810_10000668_pt1 | contig 34411 bp, 56 predicted proteins | sample NCmetagenome_FD_207641 | JGI IMG/M metagenome (GOLD analysis project Ga0310810, IMG submission 207641) | Soil microbial communities from experimental microcosm in Duke University, North Carolina, United States - NC | ecosystem: Engineered > Artificial ecosystem > Soil microcosm > Unclassified ... | reverse complement strand
TACATTGACGAAGTGCGCCATGAAATCGAACGGCTGATGACACTTGAAGAAAAGTTGCTTGAGGGCAAACAAATGTGGGAAAGCCGTCGAGAAGAATTGCATCGTGCAATGGGCAAAGCGGCTGTCGTACCAATAACGGCACGACCACGGCTGACATTGATTCAAGGTGGCGCAGAATAATGTTGCCGAACATGATGCTGACATCAGACCAGTGGCACACATATCTGAACAATGCCAGCAAATACCATGTGACCATCATCGAACACGCAGGCGGCTGGAATGCACACAACTTTCACTATGAATGGTATGTCGAGAAAATCAGCCAAGAAGAATTCATGAAGCGGCTATCGGGTAGCGTGCGCCGCACAGAACGCAAATCAGATTTGAAGAAGAAAGGAATCACAAACTATGAATGGCATCCATAAGATTTGGTTGAAAGACGAAAACCGTCGAGTATACCAAGACGACCAAGGCAACAAGACCAGCACGCCGAATGAGCGTCATTATTGGGTTGAATGCGAAGTGGTATCAGAAACGTCACGCAGCTACATCGTCAAATACCGTGGCGAAACAAAAGTGCCAAAGAACCGTGAATTGATTGTCGGTGATTGGGTCGCATTCAGTGAAGCTGAAGTCGAATCGAAAGTCTTCAAAGCCACCAACGCACACAAGATTGCTGAAAAGGTGCGGTCACTGGATTCGGAAACATTGAAACAAGTCGCATATCTGATTGGCTATATTGAGCAACCAGACAGTGAAATCGAAGCACGCATTGCTGAAGTGCTGGAAACAGCAAAGACAACACACAAAAGCGATGACCCACTGGTTCACATATGCTGGTTGATACAAGGCATCGACATTCACCAGAAAACAGACGGCAAACGTGGTCATTCGATACAGGATGCGCAGCGGTACGTCATCAGCAACATATTGAGAATGCGCACAAAATAACCAGAAACGCTATACTAAAGACATGAGCAACACGCAAAAACCACTATCTATGGACATCATCAAACGAATTCCGAAGAAATCCGAATCGGAAGTTGTTTTCAATCCATACAAAGGGCATGAATATCGCTTGTTTTTGATATGGCGTTCATTGCCAGTGACATTGCGTGGTATATCTGAAGAAGATGCCGAAAACCGTGGTGTGAAAGACCCCGAAATCATTGAACTGATTCAGCTTCGAACATTAGGTGATTTTGCTGAACGATTCGGAATTTCACGAGATACATTGACAGACTGGAAAAATAAACCAGTGCCAGACGAATTTGTCATGATTGATTGGCGCTATTGGGCAAGGGAATTCACACCCGAAGTCGTGCATCATTTGCTTGAGGGTATACGAGAAAAGAAAAAAGCTGACGCCATCAAACTGTGGTTTCAAACGGTTGATGGGTTCGTCGAAGAAACATCAGTCAACAACAAAGCAACCGATGCACTTGATGCCGTTGCCGAATTGATTGACAGCGTGAACAGAAAGGCTGAAGCAAGTGACGAAAACATCACTAGTCAAGAAGACGATTCAGACCAGCCGCCAGCATCTTGATATTGGGCTATATGCCAATGAAGAAGCGAAGTTGCGTGCTGAACGTGATATTGCCAAACGTCTTTGTGCGAAATTCTTCAAAGACGACGACGGCTTGCCATTCCGACTGACTGACGGTCAAGCTGACATTTTTGGTTGCATCGTGTTCAAGCGGCATCTTCGTGTGCAAGTGGAAACCACCACGCAGTATGGAAAGTCTGAAACCATATCAATGGCGTTGCTGTTGCGGTCACAGTCGAAGAAAGAGAAATGGACGGTGCTTGCGCCAGACCAGACCAAAGCCGACATCATCATGGGCAAAGCTATTCAGCACATATTCGACCATGAAGTGTTCATCGCACAGATTGAACTTGAAGATTTGCCAAAGGCTGAAAAGCTGAAGCACAAGCGAAACCAAGAACGTATCACATGGAAAAACGGCGGTGAAATTCGCACACTGACGGCTGACGCACGAAACCGCAAGCGTGTGAAAGAATCGCTGACTGGTCAAGGGTCACGCAACATCATCGAAGACGAAGCGGCATTGATACCCGATGATTTGCAAGCAATGGTCATGCGCATGTTGGGTGGCTTCAAAGATTCGTTCTTGATGAAGATTGGCAATCCGTTCTACAACAACCATTTTGAACGCACCAGCAAATCGAAGAAATACCGTCACATACACATCGACTATCACCAAGCCGTTGCAGAGGGTCGCTACACGATGGACTTCATCGAAGAAATGCGCCAAGAACCGTTCTTCGATATTTTGTACGAAGTCAAGTTTCCACCAAAAGACGAAGTGGTCACAGGCGGCTACCGTCGATTGTTTCCTGATGCGCTTATTGAAAACGCCATCATCACTGAAGAAGAATACCAAGCAATGTTGGCTGACGATGAATTGGCACATGAACTTGAGAATGGCACAAGGGTTCTGAAAGGTGAACGCCGTCTTGGAAATGACTTCGCTGGTGGCGGTTCAGACCGCACGTCATTCGTTTTGCGCACGCCAACTGTCATGAAGCTACTGGAAACCAACAAGACCGACGACACCATGCAGCACGTTGTCACAGTGCAGAAATACAAAGAACAATTCGAAGTCAACAGCGGCAATGTCGGCAATGATTATGGTGGATTGGGTCAAGGTGTATCAGACAGGCTGTACGAATTGGACATGTACGTCAACAAAGTCATGTTCGGCGGCAGCGCACCAGAACCGAAGAAGTACAAAAACATGCGTGCGTTCATGTACTACCAATTCAAAGTGTGGTTGGAAAATGGCGGCAAGATTGTGGATTCACCAGAGTGGCAAGAATTATCTGTTGTATACTTTAAGACAGACAGTTCGTCAAGATTCCAAATCGAACCAAAAGAAGATTTGAAGAAGCGATTGCGTGAATTGAACATGACTGTCACTTCACCAGACGTTGCCGATGCAGGCGCATTGACCTTTGCCGACAACACGGAAATGATAGACGATGATGATTTTGAAGTCGTGTGATGATATGATAAACGTAAGAAGAAAGCAAGGGTGAAAAAGCAAACGATATGGGAAAAATCACAAACACAATCACGCAGGGAATCCAGAGGGCATTTGCCACCGCTGGTGAATCGTTCAGCACATGGGTCAATACATATTCAAGCTATCGGTCACGGCGTCAATTCCTGAAGTTGTATCGTGGCATTGTGATGACTTGTATCAGCGCCATCGCTGAAGACGTTGCGAAGTACGAACCAGTATTCAACCAGAAAGACAGCCGCAACGGAAAGCTGATTCAGCAACAGCACCCATTCGAAAAGGTTCTTGAACGACCAAACCCACGCACCACATCGAAGTTCGATTTCTTGGTGGCAACACAATCATTCTTGGAACTAGTCGGCAATGCTTACTGGTATCTATCTGTTGAAGAACGCAGCCGCAAGGTTGTTGAAATGTACTTGATGCGACCAGACCGTGTGCGTGTGGCAGTTGACCCGAAGACTGGTGACGTCGTTGGCTACACATTCCGTGATGACAGCGGCACTGAAATTCCACTGGACGTTGACGAAGTGCAGCACATCAAGACATTCAATCCTGAAGATGAATACTATGGTTTAGGTACTGTCGAAGCTGGTGTCATCTATATCGAAACCGAAGAAGACACGGCAGTTTTCCAACGCAACTTCATCAAGAATCAAGCATCACCATCTGGTATCTTGACCATCAACGGCAAAATCGAAAAAGAACAGTTCAAAAAGGTCAAAGCCGCATGGAAAGAAAAGACAGAGGGTCTTGCAAACGTCGGCAAGACTTTGTTCATTCGTGGCGCTGATGCGTCATTCACGAAGATTGGTCTATCACTTGGCGACTTGGACATGGAAAAGCTGAAGTCATTGACCGAAGACAAAATCTTGAAGATGTTTCGTATGCCGAAAATCATTCTTGGTGACACCGACCAAGCTGGTTTGGGTCGTGGCAATGCCGAAGTTGCCGACTATGTATTTGCCAAGCGCAACATCGACCCGAAGCAAGTGCGTATTGACGACGCCATTCAGAACATCGTGCGCCGCAACTACAAGCAAGACAACATCATTGTTGGTCACGTTTCGCAGATTCCTGAAGACGCAGACCGCAAGCTGAACGAAGAAGACAAAATGGTCAACCGTGTCATCACAGTCAACGAAGCACGCCAAGCAAGAGGTTTGCCAACCGTTGATGGCGGTGACAAGCTGTATGTTGCATTCAATCAAGTATCAATCACCGAAGCTGGAACTGATAACAGCACAAGTGGCAAGTCGGTCAAACGACGTGTCATCACGGTTGCGAAAAAGGACGCAACCGACCAGACATTTTTTCGACAACTAGACACAATTGATGCAAAGGTGGTGAAGAAGTACGCCGCCGAATTCAAAAAAGACTTGAAATCGCAGAAAGAATTCGTCATTGGCAACTTGGCAGCATACGCCGCATCAGTCAAAGACGGCAGCGCAACAACCAAAGCGTATGAAGAAATCATGCCGTCGGAAAGCGAAGAAGCCGACAAGTCACTTGAATGGTTGATTCCATTGATGCTTCTTGCCATCCAGCAGGGCGCAGAAACGGCTTTGGCGTTGCTAGACAACACAGATGACTTTGTGTTCAGTACAGCCGCACAGAACGCCGCAAAAGAAGCCGCACGACGTGTTGTCACTGACTTCACCAAGCAAACCGTCGACAAATTGAAAGCTGAAATCGCAGCTGGTGTCAACGCTGGTGAAGATTTGGCGGCACTGACGAAGCGTGTCAATGCGGTATACGACAAGGCACTTGGCTATCGAACCGAACGATTATCAGACAGCGAATCGCACAAAGCTATCAACAAGGGCGTGCAACTTGGATTCGAACAAGCAGGCGTCAAGCGCAAAGTGTGGCGTGCATTGGGTTCAAACCCATGCCAATACTGTCGTGCGATGGATGGAACAATTATCAGTGTTGAATCTTCATTCGTGCCAAAGGGCGGCACGATGGTCGGTGAAGATGGCGGTGAAGCGGTGCAGGATTATGACGCCGTTGAAAACGCACACGCACACGCAAACTGTCATTGCTGGTTGTTTCCAGCTGATTGATGACTATGCAAGTGCGTGAATTCCGCTGTCCATTGTGTGGTCGTCTGTTGTTCAAAGGATTGTTCGCAGATTTGACCATGCCATGCAAAGGCACGAAAGAGTTCAAGCACAAAGACTTGGTTCGGGTGATTGTATACCCGAACGAAAGCATGATGTTGACAGCCGATAGCGCAAGCGATATGATTGCAACAGTACAATCAAAAGAGGGCATTGACCCCGATTGTGAATCAGAATCGACTTGAACGTCATTTTGTTTCATGGTCGGGTTGTTTTTATAGAAAGAAAGGGTGAAAAAATAACATGAGTACAATAGCAGCAACATTCGCAGGGTTCGGCATCGAAAAGACAGCCGATGAAAAGATTCATTGCGGCGCAGTCATTGAAACCGCAACCAAGACCGTCGAGAAAGACGGCAAGTCTGAAGTTGTTGCCATTGAGCGTGCAACAGGCAAGGCGCTTGCATACGGTGAATTTGAAACCGTCGTATCAAACAGCAACGAAGACCGCTACTTTGAAAAGATTCTTGTTGAGGGCATCGACCTGAAGCAAATCAAACGAAACCCGACTGTTCTTTGGGGTCACGACTATGCTGGTCTACCTATTGGAAAAATCACGAAGATTTGGGTTGAAGACGGCAACTTGATGGCACGCATCAAATTGGCAGTTGAGAAATACGACTTTGCAAAACAAGTCTATGATTTGATTCTGGATGGCGTCATCAACGCTGTTTCACTTGGTGGTCAAGTCAAGCAATGGTCTGACGACTACATGACAATTGAAAAGCTTGAACTGTATGAAGTTTCTGTCGTACCTGTTGGCGCACACCGTGATGCGCTTATCACCGCAAAGAGTGTCGGCAAAGAGAAAGCCGCCGCACTTCGCAAATCATTCGCTGACTTCGAACAAGAAGCAATGGTTGACAAAATCAAAGCAATGCCGCAAGATGAAATCAAATCGCACATTGCATCATTGAAAGCACTTACTTCGGCACTGGAAACCGCATATGCAGCATCCACGGACACCGAAGAAGACGATGATGATGCAAAAGCCACGAAAGTGAAAACTGTGCGCCGTCTTGTTCTCGTTCGCAGCAATGCGAAAGCAGTCGATAAAGTTTCCGAACTTTTGATTGCATCAATCAACAATAAACTCAAAGAGGGGTAAACGATTATGTCCAAGCAAGAACAAATCGAAACCGTGCTTGACGACGAAGCTGTGAAAGCAATTGCAGCCGAAGTCGCAAAAGGGATGGGCGACACCATCAAGTCAACTGTTGACGAAGCTGTCAAAGCAGCTATGCCAGCAGAACCAGTCGTCAAAAAGAACGTAAGCACCAAGGGTGCAGACGGTGACACACCATCGAATGATGATGACGCACCTGAAGAAGACGAAGCAACGAAAGCGCTGAAAGCACTTTCACCAGCCAAGCGTCTTATGCGTTCAGCAATCGCATTGTCAAAGGGTGACCGCAGCACGCTGAAGTCACTGAACGCTGTTGCCATTGGTAACATCGAAAAAGCAGGCTATGCAACAAGTGATGTCAACGCTGACGGTGGCTACATCGTTGCAGACCCAGAGTTCGAAGCTGAAGTTGAGAAACTTGCTGAAGACTATGGTGTTGCATTCGTTGAAGCAGATGTTCGAAACATCAGCACCAACGCCATCAAGACCAACAAGCGTGGTTCAAACGTGACCATGTACGAAACTGGTCAAGGTGCGAAAAAGCGTGGTACTAAACTGACCATCGAACGAATTCTTGTTGAGCTTCGCAAGTTTGCCGCAATTGCTATCGCAACCGACGAACTAGTTGAAGACGCAGCCATCGACTTTTGGGCTGAAGTCACACAAGGCTTCGCAGAGGAACGCGCACGCATCGCTGATGAACTAGTGTTCACTGACGACGGCGGCAGCCTGTACAACACCAGCGGTGTCGGTACTGGTATTCTTGAAACTGACGGTGTTGCAGTTGAAACAGTGGGTGCAAGCATCCAAGACATCACATGGGATGACCTGTTGAACGCTGAAGCCAAAGTGCCAACCAAGAGTGCGAAGAACGGCAAGCACTTCATGCACCGTTCAATCTGGAACATTCTTCGACAGAACAAAGACGACCAAGGTCGATACCAAGCTTTGCCAAGCGCTGGTCTGGTAACACCATGGGGTACACCTGTTGTGCTTGTTGACGTTCTACCATCAGCAACAGAGGGTGGCGCAAACAACGGTTACACTGTATTTGGCGACCTGAAGCGTGTGAAACTGTACGTCAAGCGTGGTCTTGTTCTTACAGAGGGCAAAGAAGCCACTGTCACCGATGCTGACGACGAAGAAGTCAACCTATACGAACAGGACATGAGCGCATTGCGTGCTGTCACTCGTATGGTCGCACTGGTGAAATTCCCTGAAGCATTCTGTGTCATCGGCACTGGTACTGTTTCCTAATATCAAATAATAAAGTAGAGAAAGGAAACACATATCATGGCTAACATTGCAAATGTACGAATCGGTGACTGTGACGTCTTCTTGAACGAAATCCATCTTGGTCACACCAAAGGTGGCGTCGAATTTACTTTCGAACGTGAATTTGAAGACTTAACCGTCGACAAGTACGGCAACATGCCAGTCGATATGGCGCTTACTGGTCAAAACTTGCTTATCAAAGCATTCTTGGCTGAAGTGACGAATGACAACTACAATGTTGCCATTCCAGAGGGGGCGTATGCACTCGGTAGCGAAGACGACAAGTTGGGTCTTGGACGTGATTCGGGCTACCTATTGCGACAGGATGCCAAGCCATTGCGCTTGCACCCACGCAGTCGTGCAGCCGACGACCTTTCTGAAGACATCTACATTTGGCTTGCGGCATCTGTTGAGAATGTCGAAATGGGCTTCAAGATTGACGAACAACGTGTTCTTGAAACAACATTCCGTGCATTCGTTGACGAATCGCAGCCAGACGGCAGTCGTCTTGGTCGCATAGGCGCTGAAGCTATTTCGTAAGAAACGGCATTCGGGCAGCAATCAGAGGTCGGAAACGACCTCTTTTTGTTTGTGCTTTTGTAGTACAATATGAATATGGGTACAATCGACGAAGCACTAAAACGGCGCAAGGCAATCAGCCAAGAACAAATCACACATCGTGCAATTCTTGAACCTGAAACCACCAGACAAGCGCCAAAGCCACGTCAAAACAGAAAGAGGGTGACAAATGGCATACGCAACACAAAGCAGCGTTGAACAAGCACTTGGACGTTCACTGACGACTAGCGAAGCCGCTGGTCTGAATTCATTATTGGCGGCAATTGATTCGTACATCAACAAAACCATTGGTCGTTCATTCGGCGCTGGTGTTGAATCTACACGGTACTATGACGTTGAACGCAGCCGCATGGTTGACGTTGACCCATTTGTGACATCTGAAGTCGTTGGTGAAGAAACAGTGCAGCGTGCATTTGAAGTGTTCTATGTCGATGCCGACGAAAACAAAGTGCAAGACGTTGATTCAAGTGACTACGAAGCACGACCACGCAACGAAAGCGTCAAGACGTGGCTTCACCGTCGCACTGGTCTTTGGGGTTCGGGCTGTCCATCCAACGTGACCAACTTGGCTGTCAAAGCATTCTACGGTGGCGGCGCTGTGCCAGCTGACATTTCATACGCAGCTTCATGGCTTGCAGCACAGGCAATCAGCGCACAACTTGGCATGTCATTATCAGTGAAATCAGAATCCATTGAGGGGTACAGCCGCACGTTTGCCGACATGACGAAAGACAACGTGACCATCACCAGCATCTTCGACAATTATCATGAGGTCATTTTATAATGCTTGACGGCTATCTTGTCGACCAGTGCGAAGTGATAGCGACCACCAGAAACGATTTCGGTGACGAAGTTGAGGGTGTGACGCAAACTTTGCCGTGTCGATGGCGTGACATCACGCTGGTACGCCGTGCAGCGCATATGGACACATCAGACGCCAATGCGCTTGTTCATTTTGCACCAGACGCCGCCGTGGAACGTGGTTCGATTCTCAAGTTCAATGGTGAATACTATCAAGTGGATGAAATCACATACGCAAAGCGACTTGGTGAAACCACCGTTCAGTTCATCAAATGTGGTGTGACCATCACAAATTTGGGGGTTTCATAATGGGCGCATCAGTACACGTTGACAACAAGATGGCTGTTTTCATGCGTGCCAACGAAGCAGCAATGGAACGTGCGCTTGAACGCATGGGCAATGACGTCTTCGTGCTTTCACAGTTCAAAGTGCCGTTTCTCAATGGTGACTTGAAAAGCAGCGGTGAACATATTCGCATGGGTCGGCTTCATCGTCGTGTACAATATGGTGAAAGCGGTGCGCAAGGCTACGCATCATATCAGCACCGTGGTATGAGAAAAGACGGAAGTCGCATCGTTCGAAACTACACGACCAGTGGAACGAACAAAAAGTTTCTTGAAGACAGTGGCAAAATCATTGCGCCAAAGTCGGGTCAATATTTCAAACGTGAATTCGAAAGTGTGAGGGTATAACATGGCGGTTCTGGACAATCCAATAATTCAAGACATTGCCAACTACACGGCTGACAACACTTCACTTGTCATTCGTGACACCATCTACGCTGGTGAACTGAAGCGTGGTGTGAATGGCGTTTTTGCCGTTGCCGCACCGTCTGAAGCACCCGACAAAGAAACAGGCATTCTGTACCAGTCGGTGGATTTTTGGGCAAGGAACGAAGACACTGGAAAAGCATTCGAACATCTGACTGAAATCTTCAATCTGTTTGACCGCAAACACCACTACACGGCAAGGGGTTATTTTGTGCATTTCAGTCACAATGATTCAAACATCGAAGACATGGACAAAGACGCAGAGGGCGCAAAGTTGCTAAAGCTTTCCGTTCGTTTTATACTAAACAGCACAACAGCATTATCATAGAAAGGTATCATGACGATATGACACAACAACCACAACAGGACGCAACATTTGACTTGGACTTGGACACTCTTGGGCAGTCCAAAAAGCGTGTGAAAATCGGCGGCAGCGTCATCGAATTCGACCCACCATCATTGCAAGATTTGATTGAACTTGCCAAATTGGGCAGCAAGCTTCAAAAGATTCAGAACCAAGGTGACAATGTAGACATCGACAATATGTCTTCAGTCATGGATGAATTATCAAATGGCTTGACCAACATCGTGCCAGAATTGAAAGAACACAAATTGAACATGGAACAGCTTCTTGCGCTGATTGATTTGTTTGTACAATCGGCACAGCCGAACGACACCAAGGAACTTGAAAAGCGTGGCATCAAGCTTGACGGTGACCAAAAAAAAACGGCGTAAGGCTTATCAAGATGGTCGCAATATTCTTGCGATTCTATAACGGCTACACACTGACGCAGTTGATGAAAGAACCAGCACACTGGTTCTTTTCTCTGTTGAATCAAGCTTTCAAATTGGACGCTGAAGAACATTTGAAACTGTTGGGCGTGGCAGCATACCCACACATGAAACAGCAGCAGGCAAACGAATTGCGTCGTGCTTATGTTGACAACAGTCGTGATATACTTGAAATATTGAAAGACTTCAATGATAACAGTGGTATCGGGCAACTGAAGAAAGAAATGTAGACACTAAAATGGCAGAAAAAATCGGCACAATCTACTACGACCTAGACTTGGATGATTCGAAGTATAAATCGAAATCCAAAGCGGCTGGTAGTGATGCCGACACGTTTGGTTCAAAGTTGCAGGGTGCGACGGTGCAAATGGCGGCACTTGGTGCGGCAGCTGGTCTTGCATTGAATCAAGTGGTGAATTGGCTTGAAAAGTCTGTCGATGCCGCCGTGAAGCAGCAAAACGCATTGATGGGTCTGTCATCAGTGGCAAGAGGTACAGGAAACGACATCGACAAAACCACGCAAGCGGCAAAGGATTTGTCGCAAGATGGTTTGATGCCATTGGGTGATGCAGCGTCGGGATTGAAAAACCTGTTGGCGGCTGGTTTCAGTCTACCCGAAGCAATCAAGTTGATGGAACGATTCAAAGATTCGGCGGCATTTGGTCGTCAAGGGTCATTGGAATTCGGTCAAGCGATTGTCGGTGCGACAGAGGGTATCAAGAACGGAAACAGCGCACTGGTCGACAACGCTGGTGTGACCAAAAACTTGTCGAACATGCTTGTCGATGCTGGATTCAGCGCACAAGACTTGGCAAAGGCAAGTGACGACGTGAACGTGCGCATGGCGCTATACAACGGCATTATCAAGGAAACGGCAAACCAGCAGGGTGACGCCGCCAAGCTTGCTGATTCGTTCGGTGGTGCATTGGCACGACAAAAGACGGCAGCCACAAATCTACAAGTCGCAATCGGTACAGCGCTTCAACCAGTGCTTACGAAAATCATGGAAGCTGTCGCACCGTTGCTTGAAAAGTTTGTCACATGGGCAAAGGAAAACCCGAAGCTGGTTGCGGCAATCGCAGCAGTCGTCGTCGTTCTGTTGGGCTTATTGGCTGTTTTCGGCATCGTTGGGGCGGCAGTAGCAGCATTCATGGCAATTGGTACGGTTGGCGTCGTTGCGGCGGCTGTGGCGGCTGGTATAGCGCTTCTTGTGGGCATCTTCATATACTTTGGTGACACAATCAAAGCTGTCGCAAAAACTATTGGTGAATTCGTCGGTAGAATCGTTCAATGGTTCAAAGACCATTTCGAAACAATCAAGAAAGTCGTTCTGACTGTTTTGGCAGTAGCATTCGCACCATTGATTGCAACCGTTCTGTTGATTGTCGGCGTCTTCAAGCTGTTGGTCTGGATTGTGCAGACAGTGGCAACCATATTCATGGCAGTCTTCAACGCAATATGGGCAGTCGTACAATTTGTCTTCAATGGCATCATGATGTTGTGGAACACGATTCTTGCGCCAGTGTTCAACGCAATCATGTTCATACTTGGTGCGCTTTTCCAAATCTGGTGGACTATCTTCACAGGCATCTTGCAAGTGGTATGGACTATCGTTTCGACCATAGCGCAAATCATCTTCGTTGTACTGATGGGGGTCTTCAACTGGATTCTGAACACGTTCTTGAAGCCACTGTTCAATTTCTACGTCGCTATATTCACGGCAATCTGGAACGTCATTTCGACAGTATTCAACGCCATCTGGAACGTCATCAGCATGGTCGCTGGTGCAATCTGGAATGTCATCGTTTCAGTGTTCAACGCCGTGCTGAACTTCGTGCGTGGCGTATTCAACTGGATTAAAGACGCAATCATTTCACCGATAGTGGCAGCATACAACCGAATTGCGCAAATTGTCGGCGGCATCAAAGATGCAGTTGTCGGCGGTATTCGCAGCGCCATCGACGGCATCAAGAATTTTGTCGGTGACGCAATCAACGCTGGAAAGAACCTGATTGATGGAATTGTCAAAGGTGTATCGGGTGCGAAAGATGCAGTCGTGAACAAGGTCAAAGAAATTGCAAGTGGCGCACTGGATGCGGTGAAGAAGTTTTTCGGAATCAAATCACCATCAAGGGTCATGGCGCAAATGGGTGACTTCATGATGCAGGGTATGCAGAACGGCATCGAACGTGCTGGTTCAGCCGTCGTGAAAGCCGCCACAACGATTTCGGGCAAAATAAGTGATGGAATGCAAGACAGCTTGTCGAACGTGTCACAGGGCGCAAGAAACGTCGTTGGCGTCTATCGTGGCATGTATGGGCAACTGAACGCAATGAACATGGCATCAGCTGGTGCGCTTGCTGGTAGCATGACCGCAATCGGCAATGCAGCGAATGAAAATCCAAACGGTGCAATCGCACAGCCACCAGTCAACGTGACGCTTGAACAAAGCGGAATCGTGGCACGTTCACGAAGCGAATTCCGTGACATCATCGCTGACGGCATTGAAGCTGTCAACGAAGATTTGCGTGCAAGGGGTTACAACGAAATTGGTGACGGTAAAGTGAAAGGACAGAGTACATCATAATGGCAACAAAAGACATGTCAATCATCGTCGATTCAACGGTTTTGCCGCTATATTCGACGTTGCGTGAACAAACTTCAGCGATAGAAAGCGAAAATGTGACGTTGGACGGCACAATGTACACGGATTTCACATCCAACCGTCGTGCATGGGTCGTCGGCTGGAACAAACTCAAAGCCGAAGACTATGACACTATTCGTGCGCTGTACAATGCACAGTACAGCACGGAATCAATACCACTGGTCGAAATACCTGAATATGGCGTCACAGCGCCGATGAAGCTGGTCATCAGTGACCGTGACATTCGGCTGAACGGTGAAATCATTGAGGGATTCACGCTGACACTAAAAGAACAGTATGCGATAAGCTAGGGGGCGCACACAATGCAGGCAACGACCACAGCATTCACGAACAGGGCAAACGGCGCAATGCGAAAGCTGACGCACCGTGCTTTGATGTCGTTTCCACGCAACTACAATCCAGCCGTGACATTCTTCACGATTGGTGTTTCTACTATTGGCGGCGCTGACATCATCAAAGGTGTTGGCGATGTTGTTGCTGAATGGGACAAATATCAATACGACGATTATTCATACCGCATCAAAAGCATCGAAGTCACACGTCAAGAAGAAAACTTCAATTCAACCACACTTGCACAAGCCGATGTTGTCATGGAAAATCACGACAACTATTTCACGCCGAACCGTGGTTCAGTCATAGACGAATTCATTTTGCCATACCGACCAATAAAATTGGCAGGCGGCTTCGGTGAAGAAGCAATTCCACAGTTCGTTGGCTTGACCGAAAAGATGCCATCTGTTGAAGAAAAGTCAAAGACGATTTCATTGCACGCCATCGACTTCATGTATTCGTTATTCAACCGACCACTTGATGCAGCTGTCATGTACCAAGATATGCGCACCGACCAAATACTTGCGGCGCTATTGGTAGAGTTTGGCATTTCACCGACACAATACAATTTTGATGTCGGGTACAATATCATTGCATTTGCATTCTTCGACAAGGGTTCAAAGTTCGGTGATGTGGTCAAGAAATTGATGCAAGCCGAAATGGGGCGCTTCTTTATGGACGAAGAAGGTGTCATCAGATTCAAAAACCGACAAAACTATTTGTCATCACCAGTATGGTTTTTCAACGAAACCAACATCATTGATATACAGACAAGCAAGCAAGACGACATCATCAACGTAGTCGAAATCAAAGCCAATGTGCGTGAAGTGCAGGCAAATCAAAAGTTTTGGGAATTGCAATCAGCTGTCGTTGTGCCGCCGAATTCATCACTGACATTGTGGGCTGACTTCGAAGACCCTGTGACAACTGTTGATGACCCCGAATACATCACACTTGCCGATACGTCGCTATACACTACCAACACAGCTGAAGACGGTTCGGGTGATGCGGTATCAGTCAACTTCGCATTGGACAGCACGACGCAGTTTTCAAAGTCGTTTCAGATGGTTTTCGAAAACACCAATGCTTTTGCGGTCTATATCACGACGCTTGAGCTATTTGCACGACCAGCAAAAATTGTCAAAGAATTGTACATTCGTGAAGAAGACAGCATCAGCGTCGGCAAATACGACGAACGTGTGTTGACTATCGAAAACGAATTCTTCAACAGTGACGCTGAAGCAACTTCAAAAGCAAAAATCATTCTGGATGATGAATCGAACTACGCCAATACATACATCATGAACGTCAAAGGCAATCCAGCATTGCAGGTCGGTGACCCTGTGAACGTATCGGTCTTCGGTAGTGCCGATGTATTTGTCATCAAGAAAATAGTCAACCGATGGGAAGCTGGAAAGTTTTCGCAAATGCTGACGGTCAAAAAGAAGTCATTCAGAACATTCTTCACCGTTGGAATATCAACAATCGGTGGTGTGGATGTGATAGCGCCATGACGACAATTCTTTCTGATAAACGCACCAGAGTTCACGCAGTACCATTCCGTGGTCTGTGGTTTTCAAATCTGAATTATGGCGGCGTAGGCAATACGCTTGATGATGGGCAAGCCGACGGTGACTTGCGACCATTTTCGTTGGCATCTTCGACACAAGTGCGCATTGCTACACCAGCCAAGGGTGATTTGATTGAAGCACGATTGACGATGCAATTCACAGTACCGAACACGGCAGGCACGACGCTTGAACTATATGTTGGAACATTCGACACTGACGGCATCACGCCGCTGACAATATCATCTGAAGAAATTTCACGAATGCACAAAATATTGACTGGACTTTCAGCACCATACACATACGGTGCTGGTGAAGAAGTATTCATTGACGGCTTGAATCTGATGCAATTGATACCAAAGAGGGGTGACGCAAACTTCAACGAAGACGCTTTCATCGTCGGGCTGAAACTGACGTTGGCTGGTTCTTCAGCGCAATGGTACTTGAACCGATTCCAGCTTGATTGCAGCACGCAGATTGCAGAGGTGAAGAAATGAGCGACAGCGGTCAATTGAAAGTTGGTCGACCAGACGCAGCGCTGGACGGCGGTTTTATATTCGAACAGTATTGCGGCGGCAAGGGCGGCGGCGGTTGTCTTGACCCGCTTGGAATCACAGGGATTGCCATTCCATACAAGATGCCACGTTCAATTGTGCGGCATCGTCGCATTTTGCTGGAAAACAAAGAGTTCAACGGCGTGCGCATATACACAGACGGTGGGTCGAACGGTTTGTGTTCACATACACTTGGCACTGAAGTCGGTTTCTACTTGGCGCTATCAGTCGACGGCAACTTGACGGCTGACGAAATGTTGCAGCGTGGCAAGCACATCATTGGGGCTTTGCCATTCGACATTGAGTTTCTAGCCAAAGACATACCGCAACCGAAAGAACCAAGCTATGATGGGTATATCTATTTGCAATACTATTGGGGCAATGCAGGGTATATGAACGAGGGCGGCGCAATTGACCAGTATTCAATGAGAATCAAAAAACATGACTATGATATTGAGCTTTGACCATGAGTGAATCAAGCAAACACCATTTCTATCACTACACAGCACGTTCAGTCGTGTTGGCTGATTATGCGTGGTGCGGCGGCAAAATACTTTTGTATGTGATGCCACCTGAGAAAGCACTGACGATTGAAAATATGTTCGTTCACTTCAAAGCGACATTCGACAGTGCAATTCCATCTGGTCAACGGCTTGTGAAGTCAATATCTATCGTCGACAAGCGACCATTTTTCTATGATTCGAACAGCGACGTGAACTATATGCGCACACTTGATTTGAATATACTTGCCGACGGCAGCAGGAAAGTCGACATCAAAGTCGACATTTCACATTTGCTAAAAAAAGACAACGTGGGCTTTCGTGAATATTTCAGCGATAGCAGCACGCCAAATCTGACATATGTCATGATAGAACCAGACGATTCATTGATTGGAAATAATAACATAGGAAGAATTGACTTATGGAAACTAGACGCACAATTCACTACGCAGGGAATACGGTAGACATTCCACATCCAAGCCGCAAGAATCTGAAGCGGCGATTCAGCGGCAACCCTTTGAAGAAAGCGCTGATGAATGATGATGTCGAAATAAAACCGATGACAGTCATTCCAAAAGTATGCGCCACGACACAATGCGTGTGGTGCGCAGTCGAGTTCGAAAGCGAAGCCATCAGATGCCGTGTGTGCGGCAATTGCCAGTATTGTGGCATGTTTTGCACGTCAAAGAACGAATGCAGCAATTGCGGAAACATGTTGCCGCCAGAATTGCGTGTGGATGAACAGCGTCGTGTTGTAAGATTTGAATGAAATAGTGCTATAATCGAAACCATAAGGGAAACTAAAAAATATGCAAGTAAACGACCAACTAGTCAATCAAATGCTTCGGAATCTACCGCAAGACCAGCAGAATCAATTTGCTTCAGTTTTGCGCAATGAAGTCGCATATGAGGTCGTTTGCAACACCACAGATGTCACCGAAGAACGTGACGTGCCGACACTTGATGAAAGTGGTGAAAAGCAATATTTCAAGACTGGTGAAAAAGCTGGTCAAGTAAAAACCCACAAAGAAAACGTCGTCGTGCAGCGTGGCACAAATGGGCGTGTCATTGCGCACATTATGAAAGACGGTCAAGTTGTGCCGCTGAAAGATGAAAACGGTGACATGTGGCTTCGTTCTTCACGCCGCCGTACTGATGGCGAATACGGTTTTGAATGCTGGTGTGGTCTTGATTCACGCATTGCACCGAATGAAGCAGGCATTTTGAAAGCCGACGGAACGCAGCCGACGAAAGAAGATTTGTACCACATGGCTGAAAACTTGCAGAATTCACCACCGAAATACGCTACAATAAACCATGAACGTGATGTTGATGGTTTCATACTTCGAAAGGTAGGAAAATAGAAAATGGCATACACAGCATGGTCGGTTGTATACGGTGAACAGCCAACAGCCGCAAAATGGAATCAACTAGGCACAAACGATGCTGGATTCAAAGACGGCACAAACATCGACGACGATGCTATTCTTGCACGGCACATTGCTGACGGCGTAGTTGATGACGCACGATGGCGGAACAATGTCACATTCCGTGGCTATACTAGCACCAACCAAGCTGGTATCGGTGCAGGCGTATTCACAAAAATGACACAAGATTTGGAAGAATGGGATACTGGAAACAATTTCAATCCGACACTTTCACGCTTCGTCGCACCATATAACGGTATCTATTATTTTGAGGGTGCGTTTTCCGTACCAAACAATGATGTTCGTATTTTTGCCAGCTTATACAAGAACGGTGTTGAAGCATATCGTGCGACAAATGGCGCATACACTGGAAGTGCAAACCGTTCAACTGGTGGTCGACAAATGAAGTTGGTCGCTGGTGACTACATCGAATTATACGGATGGCGTAAATCAGCTGGTGCAAGCGACGCATCACAAAACTTTGCCGTTTCTCTATCGGGATTCTTGGTATCTAGGACATAGGGGCGTTCGACATGGATTTGAGCGCACTAGTACAAAATTTCGGCTTTCCAGTAGCGGCAGCCGTTTTTTTCATCTGGATGTTTGTATCACAAGCCAAAGAACACAAGCAGGATTTGAAAGACATTGCCGTCAAATCAGTGCAAGCAATTGACGCTGGAACTGAAGCCATCAAAGACAGCACCGAACAAATAAAAGTGAACAATACCCGATTGGATGAAAATTCGCACAGTCTTGGTGAAGTAAACGTGCTATTGTCGCAACAAAGGAATCGAAACAATGGCATGGGAAACGGTAACTAGTATGTTGGCAGCGGCAACCATAATCGGTATCATATTGATAAGCGGTGGCGCTAGAATTTGGGTTCGAAAGCGATTTGATGTTTCTGAACACTTTGAAAAGATAGACGAAGCCGTGAAACGTCAACAACTAGCGAAAAGGAAATTGCACAGTGTTCAATCTAAATAAAATCAAAAGAATCAAAGTCAACCATCGACAAGCTTTCGATGCAATAACTATTGCCGCCATCATTTTCGGTCTGTTGGCGCTGGTTGCGCTTATCTACTACCAAGCACGACCAATGAAGCTTGCTGACATTAAAGTGCCAGTGGCAACCGACAAAGCTTCATACTACGCTGGACAGGAAATCGGCGGCATCTTTTTTGGTGAAACATTCTATGACGGCAACGTGAAGATTCTTCGTGAAGTATTTTGCACCAACTACAAAGGAATTATTGACCCACCAAAAAACGGTGCTGATGGCAAATTCTTTGACACTATCACAAAACCACGCAAGCTTGAGGGCAACACCATTCCGATTGGATTTCTACCAACCGACGTGCCGACTGGTTCGAACTGTGTCATTCAATTCACAAATGTGTACAACATCCAGACACCATTCGGCGTGCGCAATGAACAATATCAATACTACACGCAAAACTTTTCAATAATCAGCAAGGAACGCCGCCAGCAACTTGACTGTGAAGCAAGCGGCAAGTCAACAAAAGAATGCACCGATGCCGATGAAACGACTGTCGACGGCAATGCAATCAACAGCACCGACAACACATTTGGCGGCGCTTCTTCATCTGTGGGTGGTGGTGACGATAATCAAACAAATAATGAAACAACCACAAACAGCACGCCAAACAATGCCGTGCCACCATCCAGCAATGACCAGACGCCAGCCGAACCAGTTCAGCCGCCACAGCAATGCGGCGTCAATCTTCTTGGAATCAAACTATTTTGCCGATAGTGGTATCATAAGCATATGAACTAATGAAAGGAAAAATGACGATATGAGCTATCAACTACTACCGTTCAGACAATCACCAAACTACACGCCAGCTGGTCAAACAGCGGCTTTTTATGGTCGACCACGAATCATCACTGATGGTGCTGGTCACTGGTGGGATGCACCCGAAAGATTTCCGTCATTCGCTGGTGTAGTTGCCACGTTGATGAATCCAGCACGACAGGCATCAGCACAAGATGTCGTCGGTGACGGCGTTGTGCAGCCGCTAGTGCGCAAAGAAGACACTTCATGGGCAACAGGTGGTGCGAATCCATTCACATATTCAATTGAATGTGACCCACAAATCATCTACCGATGGCGTGCAGGCGGCGACAAAGCGAAAGCAAACCGCATCTTCGAAACATTATGTGAACGCATCGCTGACGTGAACATGCACAACACACCATGGTCACCACATTGGCGCTGGATGACCACAGGATGCAACCCGATTGATTGGGCTGACGTCAACCGTCGTGCCAAGGAAATTTGGGCGCAGAAATACGGTTCACCAGTCACGCCACCACCAGCGCAAAGCGCCAACATCGTTTGGGAAAAGCTACCGACACCAGTTGCATACGTCACCAACAAGCAGCCGACAAAGCTTTGGAACTTCAATCAAACTGGTTGGGCTGGATTCGGCAACGGCGTTCGTGACTTCAACAAGGGTGAACAAATTGTCATCTATGGTCGTGCAATCAACAAGACGCTGAATGCGGTCTATCTGGTCACGCAGTACAGCTTCGAAAAGAAAATCACCAATGGCTTCAATGCCAACGATTTGACAGTCTACGTCGCACCAGCACCAGTGCCAGTGATACCAGAATGGCAACGCAACTTGAAAGACATCACGCCAGTGAAGCTGATGGTTCTGACGGCACAGACGCCAGTTGTGAACTTGAACGATGGCACAGCCATCAAGCAACTTGGTCAAGGTACATGGATTGACTTCACCAAATCAACCGTCGTCGGCGGCATCGAATATCTGATTTCAAGCTATTCAGCAACCAACGCAATGGCAAACGGCGTGCGTCGTGCCGATGTCGGCGTGCCAGCTGAACCACCAGTCAATGAGAAACCAGAATGGCTGAAGAATTGGCAGGACATCACAGACGTGCCAATGTACGCAAGGGCAGACACCGACTTGGTGAATCTTGAAGACGGTTCGACCATCAAGGTGATTCCACGAGGTACGAAGCTTGATATTTCCAGCACGACAGAATGGCACGGTCACAAATATGCCATCACCGTATACAGCACCGACAAGAAGTTTGGTCAAGGTATTCGGCTTGATGACTTGGACATGAAACCAGTTGACGCCGATGGTGGCGATGTTGAACCAGCACCAACGCAGCCAACCATCGAAGAAAATGTGAACTGGTTGATGAAAGCCGTCAAAGCAATATTGGCTTTCTTAAAAATTAACGTATAGAAAGGAAACATTGAAATGAATGTTGTCGAGTTTTTACAAACAATAGTGGTATCGGGTGCGGCAGTAGTCGCAATCGTGCAGTTTCTCAAATCGAACTTCGTGCCAGCCACGGTGTTCAACAAATACCCACGTCTGACGACGTTTGTGGCGTCTGTATTGGCGACACTGGTTGCAGTATGGCAAAAGTGCCAAGACGTCGTTGCAGGCTGTCAAACGCTTCTTCAGCAGCCACTTGACTACGCAGCGGCAGTCGTCGGAATCTTCTTGATTGCCGTCGTGCTGTACAACAACGTATTGCGTGACAAGCCACAAAGCTGATACACTTGAAAAGTTCAGTGGTTCACTACCCATAGACCGTGACGTTTCGCACCTGTTTCGTCGGTAGTAGCAGAATGAACATGACAGTGTGGGATTGAGTTTCAAACAAGAAAGCCGCCGAAAGGTGGTTTTTTTGTACCTATGTTATATTCACGAAAGTATAGAAAAGTATTGACAAAATGGCAAGAATGCGCTATACTGTATACAGAATCGAAAACAAAACAAAAACGATTCAAACACCTCTGGTTGTGATATACGCCGCACTGAACTTTCAAAAGCATCAGTCAATAAGTCGAACAAGCAACATTTTGACAGGGGTGTTTTTTCTTTGGTCAAGAAAAGTACAGAAAAGTATTGACAATTGTGGCACGGTCATATACAATTGAAATATCAACAAAGGAAAGGCACATTTGACGATATGCAAACCAACGAAGTACGAACCACCGAAGAAACAAAAGACTATGATTGCTTTACAGGCGGCATCATCACCAAGCATTGGGTCACATACCACTACCCACGACCAGTGACTTTGGTTCACTACACAGCCACCAAGCACAACGGCGAAACTTCAAAGAAATATACCCGAATCGGCAACGCAACCAACTGGTTGGGCAAATAATCATGGCAGCCGAACCATACACGAAGTCAATCAGCTGTCCTGAACACCCACAGGACAGCCACACAGCCGTTCTGTACACATTTGGGCATCAGCACGCAGGCATTTGGGAATGTCTAGTCACAGGCGCTTCAGACAGCTGTGAACACGAATCCACGCATGTCGAAGAAGCCGTGCAAGACCATTTGGGCGTGCAAGGTCACTACCAGACCGAACATTCAATCTACGTTTGCGACCATTGTGAATGCCAAACCGACGGCGACCCCGAAGCTGATGCAGCTGAAGACCGTGCCGACGCTGAAGCTGACAATTGGCGTGATGAATAACAAATCAAGAAAGGGGTGAAAACCTATGTCAAAAGAAATGCAAACCACTGAAGTCATCAAAGATGTCTTGCCAGTGCAGCTGACAGGCGACGAACGAATGCAATGTGCCGACGCACTTGCGAATGCGTTGCAGCGTGTCGAATCAGCCAAAGAGAAAAAGCGCCGCATCGTCAAAGACTTGGACAGGGAAATTGCCGAAGTGCAGCAAGAAGCATTGGAATTGCGCAACGCTGTCGCATCGGGCAAAGAATACCGTGAAGTGATTGTGCATCGTGTGTTCGATTATGCAAAAGCAACTGTGACCGAAAGCCGAACCGATACTGGTGACGTTCTATTCACAAGGGCAATGACAGACGAAGAAAGGCAATCAAAACTGATTGACTGATTATGAATACAAATGAAAATCAATCCACACTGTTCGATAGTTACAAGCTGACAAAGGTCGAGGGCATCAGCAAGATGCCAACCGACGCAGCGTTTCACGCATTCCACCGTGCCAACCCATGGGTCGTGAAAGAGTTGGAAAAGATAGCATGGGAAATGCTTCGCAGCGGTAGAAAGAAAATCGGCATTCAAGCTTGCATTGAAATCTTTCGTTGGGAAACACGCCGCCACACTATCAGCCACGACTTCAAAATCAACAACAATTTTGCGTCACGATACGCACGTTTGATTCATGACCGCAACCCACATTGGGGTCAAGTGTTCGAACTTCGAAACATCAAGAAAGGATGAATCAATCATGAATCCAAATGAACCATATGCAGAATTTGTCGACCTTGGCACAAGCCGTCTGATGGTATTTGCCAACCGATTCGAACACGACGGTTCGATTTCGTGGTCTATCGGCACAACCAGCGGCGCAAACGTCGGCGTGCAGATTGGCAGCAATAGTCAAAACGCACTTGCAGAATTGAAGCAGCTGAAAAAAGCCATCGACGGCGCTGTGAAATTCCACGATAATATAAACAAACAGAACGATGCGAAAGGAAAAAACAACGATGGGGTCAAGAAATAACACGTTCATGCAATCAATCGGCACGTTCGTGATATTCATTGCCGCATTGGGCATGGTGGGCGCATTGGCAATCGCAATGATGATTGTCGGCATCTATTGGGCATTTGAAACATTGTTTTCAGTTGGCTGGTGGTGTTCGTTGGTCATCATGTTGGCGGTTGCCGCATTGTATCTGGTCGCATTATTTGGCGGCATAAAGCTTTTGAGAAAGGGCAACAACATATGAATATAGAATTTGACAAAGAGTGGTACAGACCACGAGAAATTGCGCAAAAGCGATTCATCACGAATTCGCTGGACAGTGACAAGGAATCAGCAAACTACGATTTCATACTTGAAGAAATCAAACGTGGTGAACTGAAAGCACGGAACTATTCAAAATCAGCATATCGACCATATTGGTTGGTGTCGGCAAAAGAAATCGAAAGGTATCTGAAAAGTCATGCCGCACAAGCCTGAACCATACGAAGTCGGTCAAACGGTTGTCATTCCAGTGGCAGCCGACTTCAACTGGTCACAGCAATTGCAGATTCAAGTCGTGATGTTTGCCGAACAGAAAGCCATCATCGAAGATTTTCATGCGCAAGGTTTGAACCCTGTTCTGTCACCAGCGTTTGAAGACGGCAAGTTGATTGGTTTCGGCATCATACCAGCTGAACGTGCTGTGCCGCCAAAGGCGCAATCATGATTCGCTATACACGCCGCATCAAGAACAAGCACGGCAACCACACCACCATCAAAATATTCACCAACAGCCGCATCAAGTTTGCTTTTGCATACTGTCGTGGCTGGTACGAATTCAGCCGTGGCAATTCGTTTGAGTATAATGATATTTGGTACTAAATAATTGAAAGGGGTGTCAACCATGGCAACTGAAGAAACAAAATCAATCAAAGATTTCGAACTTGAAAAAGGTGTCATCATTCATGGTGATATAAACGTGCAAAAGAAAGTCACGGAATCTGAATTTGAACAGATGATTCATGACGGCAGCACAGGTGTGAATTTCGAAGACCGAACGGCATATCTGAAAAGCAAGGGAATCAAAGTCACACGACAAAGTTTGATTGATACCAGTCTATAATGACAATATGGTTGAAAGCTTTGGGCGGTATGAAACAGCGTGCAAGGGCAAGCGAAAGTTTGCCACTGAATCAGACGCAGTTCGTGCCGCCAAAGAGTTGCGAAAGCGTGTTGGTGCAAGGGTCAAACCGTACCAGTGCCAACATTGCCAGCAATGGCACAACGGTCATTTTCGCAGAATAATCAAAGCGCTTCGACCTCTGACAGTTGAATGAAAGTATAGAAAAGTATTGACAATCATGACAATCTTTGCTACACTGAAAAGGTCAACAAATAAAGAAAGGTCAAATGACGATATGACAAAAAAATCAACAACACCAACAACCGATGCAGCCGCATCAAACAAAAAGACAATGCCAGCCACACTGAAGACAGTTGTGACACTGGTTGAGGTAGTAGCACGCTTCTTGGCAGCATACCTTTTATTGAACAACTTCGACCACATCGTGGCAGTTGCAGCAGGATGGTATTTCCTGATAACCGCAGCCATGGCGTTCGTCGCACTAGTTCACAAAGCATCTAAAAACTAGCGAAGCAGCCGTCACCACGACGGCTTTGCTTCATATACCGAAAGGGGTATTTTTATGGCGAAGACTGACGCCGCAACTGAAGCAAAAAAGCGCAAGACAGAATTGAAGTCACAGTTCGGTGAATTCATTCCAGAGGGCAACGACCCTGAACAGCTATACAAGCAATGGGTTTCAGCACTGTTCGGAAAAGAAGAAACACCAGACGACGACATGCTATTTCGTGCGCTGACAATGGCAAAGCTTGCAGGAATCGACATTCGTGGCGGTTTGCTGTACATCAAAGACGGCAACGTCATCATCAACATCGACGGTCTTGTGGCTATTGCTGACAAAACTGGTCAATATGGTGGCACGTCAAAAGTTGAATATCAATACGACGAAAACCAGAAAGCCAAATCGGTCATCGTTGGCATCTACAAAATCATTGGTGAACACGTTCTGACACCAGAACAGATTGTCATGATGGATGAATACGACACTGGTGATGGCTTATGGGCTGACGCAAAGGACGGCGGCAAGAAGCTGTCAATGCTGAAGAAAGTCGGTTTGGCGCACGTCATTCGTGCATCATTCACCACTTGTGCTGGTCTGTACATACCTGAAGAAGTTTCGGGCGTTGCCAAAAAGAAAGTCGCAAAGACGCAATCTGAAATGGAAACGAACATCACCAAGGCACTTGCGAAGAATCGCAAAAAGGGTCAATCTAATATTGAACCAACCAAAGCAAAGAAAGCATAGACGATATGCAATACAACGTGAAGAACGACGGAAAGCTTCACACCCGATTCAGCGACCTGATGCGTGCAACACCACATCAAGTGGAAAACATCATCAAAGAACAGTTGGGTGAAAAAGAACGCTTCAAATCAGATGTCATGGACTTCGGCAGCATCCGTCATGACATGTGGGAAAAGGAATCGAAAGAAACAGGCATGTTGCCAGTGGTTTTTCGTGACGCATTTCCGCAATACAAAGATTTGCAAATCACACATGCTGAAAAAGAATTCGCAACCGAACTGTTCAAGAACATCGTGATTCACAGCCGACCAGACGGCGTGTCTGTACCATCAGCCATTGTGGTTGACTACAAGACCATGGTCAAAGGTGCAGGCGGCGCACGACGGTATGCCAGTTCGAAGCAATTGCCATTCTATTCATTCCAACTTGGCATTCACAACATACGCATCAAAAAATATGTGTATCTGGTTGAAATTTGGAACAAAGAATATACGGAAATTATCGGGTACGACTGTTTTGAAAAGACCGTCGGCTTGATTGATATTGCCGCCGCAAAGAAGTGGGCGCATGACCGCTGTGAAGTGCTTGCAATGGGCATGAAAATGGCAGGGTTGTGGAAAGGTTGACCGCTTAAAGTATAGAAAAGTATTGACAATTGAAACATGCTTTGCTACAATAGAAATATCATCAAAGAAAGGATGAAAAACGATATGCAAGAACAACCAAATCTGACACCAGTCAAACGACAGGTGACCACCATCAGCAATCAAGCTGGTGACCTGATGATTGATTCGCAAGAATCATTGTCACAAGCGACAGACATTCTGTCGAAAATCAAGACTTCAGCGAAAGACTTGAAGTCACGCAAAGAAGAAATCACCAACCCATTGAACGCAGCGCTGAAATCAGCACGTTCATTGTTCAAGCCGCTTGAAGATGATTTGGCAACAGCCGAACGCACCATCAAAGGCAAAATTCTTGACTACTCAAATGAGGTTGAAGAAGAAGCACGCAAGAAAGCCGCAAAGCTTGAAGACCGTGTTGAACGTGGCACGATGCGCACCGACACAGCAATGCGCAAGATGGATGAAATCGAAACTGTCGGTTCATCTGTACAGGGCGCAAGCGGTTCAGTGCAATTCCGCATGGTACGCAATATCAAAATAGTAGACCCGACCAAGATTCCATTGAAGTATCTTTCAAACGAAAAAGTCTTGGCAGCAATCAGCGCAGCAGTTCGAACAGACGTTCTGAACGGCACAAAGGTCGATGGCGTTGAAATAGTCGAAGAAAAGCAAATTGCCGCACGATAGCGGCAAAGGGTGGGAACATGATTCGCAAACGAAAAGTCGAACGTCGCAACAAGCTTGCACGAACGAAAAGAATCCAGAAATTGCAGCTGGTCGAACAGTTGCAGGAAGTGAAATTCGCATGAAATACTATCAAATCAAAGCAAAGTACATCGCACTGTTGGTGGCACAAGCCATCGTGAAACGCTTCATTGTGCCAGTAGTTGGCGCAACCGCAGCAAGCATCAAAGCGACATTGAGTTTGCCACATACCATTGTGACGGCATACCAAGACGCAAAAGAATCAGCAGCACTTGACGTTGAACTTGAAGCCGCACTGATTGACAAAGAGTTTTTGAACCGTGCATCTGTCGGTTTGACTGAAGAAGAATCAAAGCGCATCAAATCATTGGGTCTATAATGAACGACCCATTTGGACGGCTGTTGTTGTTCATGCTGGAACGGCGTTTCAAACGCATACAGCGCAACCACGGCATGATGCGAATAATTGGAAAGAAGTTCACCATTTGGGTGACAGAAAGGCGCTAGACATGGGAACAGCATTTGACAAGGGCAAAGCATACGAATTGCACATTGCCAAGCTAGTGCGCAAGAAAGCCGACAAAGGTTCAATGCGCAACCGTGGCAGCCACACGGCAAGTACGCATGACGCCGACGTCTTCACGAATCTACCGATTCACATTGAAGCCAAGCATCATGAAAACGTGCGCATCAAAGACTGGATGGAACAAGCCGAAGCCGCTTCATCATTCCATCAGACAGCTGTCGTTGCATTCCGCATCGACGACAAAGACTATGCCGCACTGAATTTCGAAGACTTGATGAACCTGTTCGTGCAGATTGCCGACCAGCAAGCCGAAATCAACGATTTGCGTGCGCCAGTTGAACACATAGTCGTCAAACCAGCCAAAGCCGCTGAAAACGCACGACATGAAGCCGTGGCGCTATCGCAGAAAGCAATCGCAAAGAAGAAAGATGCACCAGCCATCAAATACGACAAAAACGGTCACATTGTCGATGAATATGGCTATTGTATGCAAAAGGGTTGCAAGTACAATCGAAACTACCGACCACCGAAAGTGAAACGATAATGAAGAAGAAACCAGACGTCACAGACCAGTTGGTCGAAGCACGGAAAAACATTGAAGTGCTGAAAGTGCAGATGGATGACGACATTGACGTCACCAACGAATTGGCATACAGCGACGAACAGCTGAAGCGATTGGCGACCAAATTGCCACGCATCATGTTTCAAGCGTCGCAAAGCACCGTGTTGAAGTTCATCGACTTCAAAGATGCCAAGCGCAAGGTGAAAAAAGAATTGGCACTTGCGATGATGCAAGCCAACCAGATGAAAGATGATTTGTCATCAGCTGAAGACCGCAAAGCGTGGGCGCAGAATGCTGACAATGTTGAGAAAGCCGAAATCGACTTGATACAGGCTGAAGCCGAATACCGCATGGCTGAATTTCATTTCCAAGCATATGACAATTTGTACATGGCGGTGAAGAAGATGATTGACATGCGCATGGCTGAAAACGCAGCGCAAGAAAGGGCAAACCGAACATGAACGACGGCATCATCACACAGTTCACGAATCAATTGATTTCGAATATTGAAGCGATGCACGAATTCTTGTTTGGCAAGCCAAAGCACGCAAACTGTCGCAGTATCACCATGGCGGTTGACCCGATATTCTTTGACGGCAAACCCCGATACATGGACATCAAACCACCAGAAACATACGAAGACTATCAAATAAGAAAGTGGCTTTCACAAGTGCCACACGGCGGCATCGTTGGCAATATGGCTGTGCTTATATGCTATAATGAAAAACATCCGTCGGCGTCACTTGTGATTGTCGAGGACATCAAAACCATATGAATATTGACTATCGAAAAGTGATTTTGGCATTCATTGCAGCGGTCATCATTGCGATACCAACAGCAGCGGCATTCCAGAATCGAACCAACCAGATTGAAAGTGAACGGCAAGACAAAAGCCGACTTCAGCTTGACGTGAAAAAGAAAGATTCTGAACTTGAAAAACTCAAGATTCAGACCAAAGAAAGCGAAGCCGAAAAGCTACGCATTCAACAGGAAAACGAACAGCTGAAGAAAGATTTGCAAGCCAAACGTGAACGACAGGCTGAAGAACAGCGATTGGCGGCGGCGCAGGCATCGAAACCAGCCGCCGTTTCTGTTGGCATCAGTGGCAGTTGCGAATCATACCGACCATTGGTTCAAAAGTATTTCGGCGCAGCAACAGCGTCGGCAATGATAACCATGCAGAAAGAATCGGGATGCAACCCGACAGCCGTGTCACCGACAAACGACCATGGATTGTTTCAGCTGAACGGTCAACCAGTATATGACCCCGAAGCCAACATTCGCATTGCATACGCCAAATTTGTGTCACCACGCCGTGGCACGAATCCAAACTGGTCGGCATGGTATGCGGTTTGTACACCCGACCTTGTGCCAAAGTATTCGGGCATCTGGTGTTCGTAAACATAAACAGATAGAATGGTTTCATGACGATAGAAACGCCGACATCATTCCGACCTTTCACCCACTCGTGAATTGCATATCGTCATTCGGAACTGGTGTCGGCTTTTCTGTTGCCATCCGCAGCGTGAAAGTATAGAATAGTATCAGCATAGACGATATGCAGAAAGCGAGGGTATAAAATTGAAAAACTTCTTCAAACGTAAACCGAAGCCGCAACCAGCTTCGAAAACTGTGCCGCTGAAAACGAAAGCGTCACCAAAAACCAAAGCAGCGATTGACTTCTTCAACGACAAGAAATCAGCCGTCGACATGCTGGAAACAGACCGACGCCGCAAGTTCGTTCATAGTGGGTATACAAAGACGAAAGTCGACCACTTCTTTGAATGGGTAGAAAAGCAGCCATGGGGCATGTGGGCTGTGTATGCAGTAGCAACCGCATTCGTCGTTGCTGTCGCTTATTGGGGTATAAAGCAATGAAGCAACGTACTTTGAAAGCCGTCGGTTTGGCGCTTGCGCTTGCAGGCGCATTCGGCTTTGGCATGTGGTTCATGTATTTCATCCAGTGGGTTGAAGTGTTCACCAAATTCATGGAAATGACGGAAAAGGTTTTCAAATGAGAATCGCATTTTTGGGCAACTTCAACGTGCCGTTCACCAGTGAATCACACTACGCCGCAACACTTGAAAAGATGGGTCACAAAGTCATTCGTTTGCAAGAACCAATGGTGACCACAGACCGTGTGTATCAAGTCGCTATCGAATGCGACATCTTCTTTTGGGTTCACACGCATGGATGGGATTTGAAAGGCAACCGCACGATGACTGAAGTGCTTCGTCGGCTTGAACGCAAGGGCATTCCATCAGTGGCATATCATCTTGATTTGTACATGGGTTTGCGCCGATGGAACGAATACCATGACCACGAATACTTCAAAGTGAAACACTTCTTCACTGTCGACAAATTGATGGCTGATTGGCTGAACGAAAACACCAACACGGCTGGTCACTATTTGCCAGCTGGTGTGTTCGAACCAGAATGCTATATTGCCGACAAAGATGACCGCTTCGATTTCGATGTGGTCTTTGTTGGTTCACGTCGCTACCATCCAGAATGGCAGTACCGACCAAAGCTGATTCAGTTTCTTGAACAGACATATGGCAAGCGATTCGCACACTTCGGCAATGACGGAAAGCACGTCGTTCGTGGCGATGAACTGAATCGACTATATGCCAGCGCCAAAGTTGTTGTCGGTGACACGCTTTGCATTGACTTCACATACCCACACTATTGGTCTGACAGAATCTATGAAACCACTGGTCGTGGTGGCATGATTATTCATCCATTCATTGAGGGTATAGACACGCAGTTCGAAGCAGGAAAAGAAGTCATGTTTTACCAATACGGTGACATGCGTGATTTGAAAACCAAGATTGATGAATTGCTGAAAGATACCGAATATCGTGAAAAAATCCGTTTGGCTGGTCATGAGCGCACGAAGCGTGACCATACATACACCAGCCGATTGCAAACAATAATTGACACAGTAAAGGGGTGACCATGAAAATATTTGCACATGACCCACGATTCATCTTTGATGGTCGTGATGATTCAAAAACTGACGCCGTTGTCGTGCGTGAGATATGGTGCGAAAACGTATACGAAGTCTTTGACGGTGATTTGAACGACACAGGCATTGTGGTCGACCTTGGCGCAAACATCGGCGCATTCACTCTGTATGCGGCAGCACTTGGCGCAAAGAAAGTGATTGCCGTTGAACCGCAAAAAGAAAACGTCGAAATGCTGGTGAAAAACGTCGGCGCAAATCGTCACAACGTGCCGAATTGTGAATTCGTATTCGATGAACGTGGCATCAGTGGGTACATGGGTGAAGCAATGATGAACGCCAAGCATGGTGATTCATCTATCGTTGGCGTGCATTCGTCGACTATGAACACACCAGCTGGAAAAGAAGATTTCACACAGCGAATTCGCACGACGACGCTGGACGGCTTGTTCAAAGACCATGGGCTTGAATTCATTGACGTGCTGAAAATTGACATCGAGGGTCTTGAGGGTGAAGTGATTTTGGCGGCATCAGAAAGCACGCTGAATCTGTGTCGATACATCACTCTTGAATATGACCAGCACGCAAATGACCTTGGCGCTATCGTCGAGAAATTGAGCAAAACACATCAAATCAAGTATGTCGGCAGCAATGGCGGCATGTTATTCGGAAAGAGGTATTGAAATGAATCGTCAAACACGTCGCAGCGCAGACTTCGACATCAAGAAGTACATCAAAGCAAGCAATGAAATTGAGGGCATATACAGCGAAGAAGAAGATGCACAATCGCTTTTGGCATGGGCATATCTTGAACAGCTGGATTCGCTTTCGCACGCTGACATCATGCGTGTGCAGAAAATCATCACGCTTCACCAAGAAGACTTGCAGCCAAATCAACGTGGGTACTACCGTGGCATGGCAGGCAACATGACAAACGTATCTGTCGGTGGTCGGGTTGCACCTGATTATTCACTAGTTGAAGACTTGATGCGCAATTGGCTGATGGACGTGGCACAAATGACGCCGCTGATTGGTCACATTCGATTTGAAATGATTCACCCATTCGTCGACGGCAATGGTCGCACTGGTCGCATGTTGTACTGGTATGTGTGCAAGCGCCGTGGCATCAAACCAACGTACTACAACGCCGACGAAGAAAAGAATCGTCAAGCATACTACCGACTATTTGAACACGAACGTGTCATCAAGCTTTCGAACATGGGCTGGATTATCAAAGACGACAAGGATTTGCAGTCATGAAAATCGGGCTTCTTGCATATTCAACCGACACTGGACTTGGCAACCAGACGTTCAATTTCTACAAAAACATGAACCCGACGAAAACATTGCTGGTCGACCTATACAAGCACAATGGCATGGAAACGCACCACGAACGCTTTCAAGACGGCGAAGTCATGTTGACCCGAAGCTTGCCAGATTGCCAGCACATGGATTGGCTGACGAACGACGTGGACATTGTGTTCATTTGTGAAACGCCGCTGAACTATTGCTTGATGGAAAAGGCAAAAGCCAAAGGCGTGCCAGTCGTCTTGCAATACAACTATGAATTTCTGGATTATTTGAACCGCAAAGACATTGAAGCGCCAGCAGTATTGGCAGCACCAACAATTTGGCACAAAAAAGACGTCGAAGCACTTGGAATCGCACCAGTGCTTGATTTGCCAGTGCCATCAGAGGTATCAGACATCAACTTTCGTGAAATAAGTGAATGTCGCAAAATATTTCATATAGCTGGAAAGCAGGCAATTCACGACAGAAACGGCACGATGACATTCATTGAAGCAGCTGTCAAGTGTGGCAACCGCTTTTCATACAAAATCTATGCGCAGCAGTTGGACGGTACAACCCGAACGCTGATTCAGAAAGCGCAGCAGAAAATCGACATTGAAGTTGTCTACAATACGCCGAACTATTCAGACATGTACCGTGATGGTGACGTCATGGTCATGCCACGCAAATATGGCGGTCTGTGTTTACCGATGCAAGAAGCTTTGGCGGCTGGAATTCCAGTCATCATGCCAGACATCGAACCAAACGGCTATCGTTTGCCAAAACAATGGCTGGTCGGTGCAAAGCGTGAACGGTCATTCATGACACGCACAATGATTGATATTCATGAAGTCGACCCGAACCACTTGGCATTCAAAATGTGCCAGTTCGGTGACCGTGAATTCATGTCGTGGTCAAACAAAGAAGCAATCGAAATTGGAAAGGGGCTATCATGGAAACAACTCAAACCGTACTACCAAACAGTGTTTCAGACGATAATCGAATCAACAGCGTCTTGATTGTCATGCCGCTGACACGCAAGTGGGCGGTAGAAATGCAGGCAAAGCAATTGGCGGCAATGAACCGCTTCACAGACATCAACGTCGAATTGCTGGTGTTCATCGACAATGTTGACATCACAGAAAGCTTCATCACAGACAAGTTTGAAAAGTATGAAGTGCCATTTGCATACAGGTTCGGCAACAGCAAGCGCCAAGCGCCGCATGAAGTTCGTTTGTTCTACCGACGTGAACGCATCAAAGAAATGTTGGGCATGGTTCAGCAGACCATTCGTGATATGAAGCGCACGTTCGACATGCTGTTCATGGTCGAAGATGACACGGTGATTCAAGCTGACGCATTGCAGCGGCTTTTGAGCGATTACAAAGAAGTGACCGACGCAGGCATGAAAGTTGGCTTGATTGAGGGCGTACAGGTCGGCAGACACGGCATACGCATGATTGGCGCATGGCGCACTGATGACATCGAAAACCCGACCAAAGTGGCAACACTACCGTTCAACAAGTCATCATTCTTCGAAAAGATTGATGGCGGCGGTCTATATTGCTTCATAACGCCGATGCACCTGTTTCTTGAACACACGTTCTATTGGCACGACGAATGCTTCAGCGTTGACATGACCTATGGTCTGGAACTACGCAAAAAGGGGTACACTAATTTGATTGACTGGACTGTCATCACTGGTCACGCCGACCAGAATGGCAATGTTCTATACCCGAATGACAATTGCACCGTTGCTGAATATCACAAAGTTGGCGACGAATGGAAACTTCAAAATAATCGAAAGGGCAAAACATCATGATTCGAACATTCCAAGCAGAAACAGAAATCGTTGATGCGGTTCGTGATGCTGAATCACCAAAGGAACTGTGCAACGCTTTGCATTCATTGGCTTCGGCAATTGGTACTGGAAAAATTCATTATACATCGGTGGGTGTCGGTGTGCGAAAGGCAGTTGACGAAATGCCATCAGCGACCATTGATTTGGCGCTTATTTTGCAGATGAAAGAACCGACAGATGAAAAATCGGCTTGATTTCGTTGAAGCACAGTGTGAACGTGTCGATGGCTACATTGACGAAGTGCGCCATGAAATCGAACGGCTGATGACACTTGAAGAAAAGTTGCTTGAGGGCAAACAAATGTGGGAAAGCCGTCGAGAAGAATTGCATCGTGCAATGGGCAAAGCGGCTGTCGCACCAATAACGGCACGACCACGGCTGACATTGATTCAAGGTGGCGCAGAATAATGTTGCCGAACATGATGCTGACATCAGACCAGTGGCACACA
>Ga0310810_10000667_pt1 | contig 34415 bp, 33 predicted proteins | sample NCmetagenome_FD_207641 | JGI IMG/M metagenome (GOLD analysis project Ga0310810, IMG submission 207641) | Soil microbial communities from experimental microcosm in Duke University, North Carolina, United States - NC | ecosystem: Engineered > Artificial ecosystem > Soil microcosm > Unclassified ... | reverse complement strand
CGCCGCCAAACTTCTTCGCCAGAATGTGCGTCATCGCCGCCGTCAGCGTCGTCTTGCCGTGATCCACGTGCCCGATCGTGCCCACGTTCACGTGGGGCTTGGTGCGCTCGAATTTACCTTTGGCCATTTCGCGTCTACCTCGTGTTCGCTTTCTGCTTCGTCACCTGGTGCCCATGATGCGGATTGAACGCATGACCTCTCCCTTACCAAGGGAGTGCTCTGCCACTGAGCTACATGGGCGAATGCTGGGCCCGCCTCTGTCGTCTGCTTGTCTCGCTCGCTCGCCGGCTTCCAATCGCTGGAGCGGGTGAAGGGAATCGAACCCTCGTCATAAGCTTGGAAGGCTTCTGCTCTGCCATTGAGCTACACCCGCGCTTCCGACATCGCTTCTACCGATCACCCTTGCCCGTCCGCTCGGAGCCGATTGCTGGTGGAGGGGGTTGGATTCGAACCAACGTAGGCGCAAGGCCAACAGATTTACAGTCTGCCCCCTTTAGCCGCTCGGGCACCCCTCCGCGGAACCCGAAATTATCTGAGTAATCCGCTGCTTGGTCAAGGAAACCGCGACCCGCTTCCGGGGCCGCGCGTCGTCCCCGCGCTAGCTGCCGTAGCGGGCCGGCGCGCCCAGCGCGCGAAGCGCGTCGACGGCGCTGCAGCAGGCAAGCCACGAGGTCTTCGGGTTGTCCGGCGTCGGGACGTTTTCCAGAACGATGGTGAAGCGACCGGTGCGCCCGGACACCCGGATCGTATGCGTGTTGACCTTGAGCGCCGGGTCAGCGACGACCCGCAGCCGGGTGCGATCCATGCCGATGCCCGCCAACGAGAGCACCGCGGCGATGTTCACGTTCTGGGGGAAATGCGGTACGCCTTCGCGCGCGGTTCCCTCGAAGAGCACGCGCTCGGTCTGCAGAGTCTCCAGGCGCAGGCCGAGGCGCTCGACGAAGGGAATGCCCTGCCACGCGACCGGCGGCTTCGCCACCTGGATCGAGACCTCGTCGACGCCGGCGACGCAGGCGGCGTTGAGCGCGTCCAGCCCGCCGATTCCTCCCGAGGGCACGAGGAGCCGGCCGCCGCCGGCGCGGGCAGCGGCCTCGATCGCCTCGTGCAGCGCCCGGTCGGCGAGCGCGCCGGCGGAAAGCACGACGACGCTGATTCCCGCCCGCAGCAACGGCACGACGTGCTGGCGCACCGCTTCGTGCGAGGCCGCCTCCAGCACCGCGTCCGGGCGCCGCTCGAGGAGCGGCTCGATGCCGACGAAGTACGGGAGGGCGAATTCGCGCGCGAGCTCGGCGCCCTTTGATCCCGCCGTCCGGCCGACCAGTCCGGTGAGGCGCACGCCGGGCAGGCCGCCCGCGGCGGCCCGCTCCAGCACGAGGCGCGCTATGGTGCCGCCGCCGAGCAGCGTGACGTTCATCGTGGGCCCGTCCACCGGGCCAGAGCGCATGGCAGAATCATGAGCGAAGGGAGATCCGCGTGAGAATCGCCATTCTAGAAGACGATCCGGACCAGCTGGCGCTGCTCAAGCGGTGGATCGGCGAGGACGGGCACGACGTGCACGCCTGGCAAAGCGGCCGCGAGGCGATGAAGCAGGCCGGCCGCGAGAGCTTCGACCTCTTCATGCTGGACTGGCAGGTGCCCGACGTCTCCGGCGCGGAGGTGCTCACCTGGCTGCGCGCCAACGTCTCCAAGACCGTGCCGGTGCTTTTCGTGACGGTGCGCGACTCGGAGCAGGACATCGTCTTCGCCCTCGAGCACGGCGCCGACGACTACATGGTCAAACCGGTGCGCCGCCAGGAGCTGCTCGCCCGGGTGCATGCGCTGCTGCGCCGCGCCTATCCGAGCGAGGAGAAGAAGCAGCTCTCCTTCCCGCCCTTCGACATCGACATCCAGCGCGGCGAGATCCGCAAGGGCGGCCAGAAGGTCGAGCTGACGCCGAAGGAGTTCGAGCTCACCGTCACGCTTTTCCGCAACATCGGCCGGCTGATGTCGCGCGGCCACCTGCAGGAGACGGTGTGGGGCCGCACCGGCGACCTGGCGACGCGCACCGTCGACACGCACGTCAGCCAGGTGCGCAAGAAGCTCGACCTGCGGCCCGAGTCGGGCTACCGCGTCGTGCCGGTCTACAACTACGGCTATCGTCTCGAGCGGCTCGAGCCGCCGAAGCCCGCCGCGTAGGCGGGCGCGCTGCTAGCGCAGCGCGCGAACGCGCTGCTCGACATAGGTCTTGACTTCCGCGCCGACCGGCCCGGCGGCGAGCGCGCGCCGGTACGCGTCCGCGGCTTCCGCGCGCTGGTGCAGCGCTTCGAGGGAGATGCCGAGGCCGATCCAAGCCTGCGGGATCGCGGGCTGGCGCTCCAGCGCGGCGCGGTACGCCGTCGCTGCATCGGCATGGCGCCCGAGGCGCTGCAATATGGTCCCGCGCACGATCTGGAACTCGGGCACCTCGGCGCCGGCGGCTGACGAGCCGTCGAGGACCGTCAGCGCGCCGGGCAGGTCCTTGCGCTCGATCAGGATGCGCGCCAGCGCTATCGCGAAGTCCGGCTGGCCGGCGTCGAGGCGCAGGCCGTCCTCGAGGATCTGCCGCGCCGCGTCGAGCTCGCCGCGCTCGATATGCATGGCGGCAAGCGCCTGGCGGGCGCCGCGGTGGCCGGCGTCGATCTCGAGCGCCTTGGTGAAGTGCGCCTCGGCCTCGGTTGCGCGGCCGAGGCGGAGAACCGCCGCCGCGTAGCGGAACTCGTTCTCCGCGCGTTCCGCGGGGGAGCTGACGCGGTCGCGGCGCTCCACCTTCGACCGTTCGGCTTTCTGCGTGATCGGCGCCGACTTGGCGATCTGCTTCGGCGCCGCGGGCTCAATCGGCGTCTCGATCGACTGGGCGAGCCGGAAGGTCTCGTTTGCCGCCGGTGGCTGCGCCGGCGCCGGGACGACCGCCGCGGGCGCGGGCGGCGCCGCGACGGCTGGCGGGGCGCTTGCCGGTTGGGGAACGGGAACAGGCTTCGGCGTCGCCATGCTCGCCCGGGCCGCACGCGCCTGCTCCGCACTTCGGTAAGCCAGCTCGGTCGCCACCGGTCTCGGCCACATCTGGTAAGCGACCCATGCCACCCAGGCGAGCGAGAGCAGGATCAGGAAGGCGAGCGTGCGCCAGAACCATTCGCGGCCCGCCGGACGCGCGACGGCCTGAACGCCGGCCCTCGAGGAACTCTGCGGCCCCGAGCCCGGCTCGCGGCGATCCAGGTCCTGCAGCATCTTGTTGATGATGCTCACGTCAGGCGATCCGCCACGACCACCAGGGTCGCGGCTGCACGGCGGCCGGCGTATCGAGGCGCGCGGCACGCACGTGACGCCTCCCCACGGACCAGCCGCCTTCCCCGTACACGAGCAGCAGCGCCTTGTGAGCGAGCACGTTGACCAGGCGCGGCACGCCGCCGCTCGCGCGATAGAGGGCGCGCCGCGCCCCCGGTTGCAGCAGCTGCGGCCCGCTGTAGCCGGCGACGCGCAGCCGGTGCGCGAAATACGCAGCGACTTCGTCTTCGGCGAGGCCCTTCAGGTCATAGTGAAAGCTGATGCGCTGGCGCAGCTGACGGATCGACTGCGAGGCGAGCTTGCGATCGAGCTCCGGCTGGCCGAACAGCACCACCTGCATCAGCTTGCGCTTCTCGGTCTCGAGGTTGGTCAGCAGGCGCAGCGTCTCCAGGGTATCGAGCGGCATCGCCTGGCTCTCGTCCATGCACAGCACCACTCGCCGATCGTGCCGGGCAAGGTCGAGCAGCGTGCGGGTGATCGAGCGCAACAGCCGATGCTGCTCGATACCCGGCTCGACGAGCGCGCCGAGTTCCTCCGCGAAGGCGAGCAGCAGCGTGCGCGGCTCGAGGCTCGGGTTGGGCATATAGGCCGAGACCCAGCGCGCGTCGTCCAGCGTGGCGAGGAACTTGCGGCAGAGCAGCGTCTTGCCGGTGCCCACTTCGCCCGTGATCTTGATGAAGCCCTCCCCGTTCTGCAGCGCGATGAGCACCGTGTTGAGCGCTTCCTGCGTGCTGCGGCACGGAAAGAAGAACATCGTATCCGGCGTGATGCCGAAGGGCGGCTCGCGCAGCCCGAAGTGGCCGAGGTAGTTCATCGCTGCAGCCCCCCTGGCGTGGACGGGTAGAAGTCCTTCAGCCGCTGCTCGGTCCGGCGCAGGTCCTCCTGCCACGCGTCGTCGTCGGCCAGCACCGTCGCCTTGATCAGGATCACCAGCTCCCGCTTGCTCGTTTCGCGGTCCGTGTTGCGCAGGAACGGCAGGTCGACGCCCGGGATGCCGCCGCGGTTGTCGCGCACGTCGACGCTCATCAGGCCGCCGATCGCGACGATGTTCCCGTCGCTCGCCCGAACGATCGTGTCGGTCTCGCTGACCGTGCTGCGCGCGAGCGGCAGCGTGATCGACGGTATCGTGCCGCCCAGGCTCACCACGCGCTGGCTCTCGGTCACCTCGCTCACCGACGGATGGATATGCAGCATGACGCTGCCGCTGTCGTCGATGCGCGGCGTGACGTCGAGGAGAATGCCGGAGAAGAAAGGCGCCACGGTGACGGTCGGCGATTGCTGCGTCGCCGAGCCGGTCGTCGTGGTCACGGTGGAGACGTTGGTCACGAAGAACTCGTCGGTGCCGACCTTGAGCACCGCCTTTTCGTTGTTCAGCGTGGCGACGCGCGGGCTCGACAGCACCTGCACGCTGCCCTGCGTCTCGAGGAACTGCAGCAGCGCCGAGAAGTTGGCGGTCTGCAGGGCGATGCCGAAAATCGCGTTGGCCGGGTTGCCCGCCGAGGCCGCCGTGCCGGCGGCGGTGATGGCGCGGCCCGGGATATCGACCGTCTCGCCGCGCCCGAAGAGCGGCGCCGGCGCATTCGCGCTCGAGAGCTGGGTCGAGCCGCTGCCGTTGGACAGCTGGCCGAGCGAGAACCGGTTCCTGAAGATCGACCAGTTGATGCCCGCCTGGTAGGCGTCCGAAAGCGTGACCTGGATGATCTTCGCCTCGAGCATGACCTGCCGTTCCACGGCGAGGCGCGTCTCGCGCAGGTACTGCTCGACGCCGCGCAGCTCCTCCGGCATGGCGCGCACCACGATGACGCCCGAGTGCGGCGTCACCACCACGCTGCGCCCGTCCCCGCTGCCGACGATGGCGACGAGCGCGGAGCGCAGCTCCGCCCAGAAGTCGTTCAGTTGCTGCGTCGAGACGCGGCTGGAATCGATGGAGCGCGCGGTCGGCAGCTGCCCCGGCGCAAAGGTCCCCGGCAGCGCCGGAGCGCCGGGGACCTGGCCCGGCGTGCTGGCGATCGCGGTGTCGGCGACGGAGCCGGATTGGACGCGCAGGTCGCTCGTGCCGCGCCGCGTGCCGGTGAGGTAGTTCACCTTGAACACGCGGGTCTGGATGCCCGCCGGCAGAATCGAAATGCGCGAGCCCTCGATGCGGTACTGGTAGCCGTAGAGGTCGCGCAGCGCATCGAGTGCCTCGCGCAGCGTCACGTCCTTGAGCGACACCGAGACGGTGCCGGTGACGCGCGGATGGACCAGCATGCTGTAGCGCGTGCCGCTCACGAGAGACATGAATACCTGGGCGGCGGGGGCGTTGTTCACCGAAAGATCGAAGCGCGGCTCGAGCGGCTGGCCGGCGACGCTGGGCATCTCCATCCGCAGCGGCGGCAGCAGCGCCTCGCTCACGGCGGGCGGGGTAGGCGCCGCCTTGCGCTGGCCGAGCGCCGCATCGAACTCGCCGGTCACATGCTCGCCGACGCTCGTCGGCGGTGGCGGCGGCGTGACGCACGATCCGAGCATGAGCGCCGCGGTGATGGAGAGAATGGCTCTGCTTGTTATTGTCATGTCACTTCCCCTTCACGGGCGAGCGCCGCGGGCCGGCCGTCGGAAAAAGCCGCAGCGACTCCTCGCCGCCGGGCTTGCGTATCCGCACCTCGCTCTCGGTGATGCGCACGACTTCGCCATCGCCGAACCGGCTGCCGATGGTGACTTGCTGGCCGCTGATCACCGCGACCCTTCGATCCGGCGCGATGAGCACCGATTCCAGTCGCGGCCCCGAGCGCGCGGCGTCGCCGTTGTCGCCCGGCGTGGCATCCGGTGGCCGCGTCGGGTCGGCGAACGGCGCCGCGTGCGCCGTGCCGACTGCGGCCGCGATCGCCAGCGCGATCAGGCGTGGGCTCATACGACGAGCCACGCGCGGTCGAAGCTGATCGTGTGCACGGTCAGCTTGAGGGTCAGCAGGGGATGCTCCGTCACCGTGATCTCCGCGCGCGCCCAGTACAGCTGGTTGGGCAGGCTCTCGAGCATGCGCAGGTAGTCGTAGAGCTCGCCGTACGACCCGCGTACGGTGAGCTCGAGCCCGTGGCGGAACATGCCCGAAGGGCCGCTGCCGCCCCGCGCCGGCGCGATCGGCACGACGGGCAGCGTGCGCAGGTCGACCAGCGTCAACGCCTTGTTGCGGCCGAGCATCTCCTCGAGGACGGCGCGCATCCGTTCGGGCGCCGTGAATCGGCGCTCTTCGCCGGCGACGCGGGTATTGAGCTGGCTCAGCTCGGCGCGCAGCGCCGCGTGGCGCTTGCGCAGCGCCGCGTCCGGGTCCGCGACGCTCGCGCCGACCAGGCGGCCGACCTGCGCCTGCAGGGTGCCGATCTCCTTCTGATACTGCGCCGTCTCGGCGGCGAAACGCTTCTGCTTGGCGCGCTCGGGCTGCAGCACCAGCGCATTGCCGAGGAACAGCAATGTGGCCGCGGCGGCAATGAACACCAGCAGCCGCTCGCGAAGGGTGGCGGCGTCTATACGCTCCGCGTAGTGGCGCAGCAGGGCGTTCACGGCTTGCGTTCCCCCGCCGCCGGCTCGCGCAGCGCCAGCGGAGCGGCGAGCGAGAATTCGACGAAGCTCGCTGGCGAGGCCGCCGACGCGCCCTTGGCGGCGGAGGCGGCGAGCTTCATCTCGGTGACGCGACGCCCCTGCATCATCGGCTCGCGGCTCAAGCCGCGCAGGTAGGCCGGCACCAGATCCGCGCGCAGCGCCCGCCCTTCGACGAAGAGCGCGTTGCCCGCGTCGTCCACCCGTATGCGCGTCAGCCAGACGCCCGACATGGCCTGTCGCCCCAATGCGGCCAGGAACTCGGAAAAGCCGGCCGTGTTGCCGAACTCGCCGCCGCTCAGGGCCTGCAGCGTCGCCTGGCGCGTCTTGACCTCGGCCTCGAGCCGGGCGATCTCCGCCTCCAGGGCCTTGCTGCGCGCCGGACTGCTTATGCCGCCGAGCTTGACGAGCTGCGCTCTGACGCTCGCCACCTGGCCGCGGTATTGGTCTGCCAGCCGTTCTGCGGAGCGTGTCTGCAACCGCCCGAGCACGCCGACGACCGCGATGGCGGCGACGACGAGCGCGAGCGCCTGCGCCATCGTACGCGCGGAGAAATGCTTTTCCTTCTTGAGGAAGAGCGGGTTGTAGAGATTGATCTGCTGGCTCATTGCTACAGCGCCTTCGCTTCGTAGCGCAACGCCGCGCCGATCACGTGAAACAGCCGCCATGCCAGGTCGCCTTGCAGGGCGACATCCGGCGCGAGCTGCAGGATGTCGGCCAAGCGCAGCTCCTCGACCGGAAGGTCGAGATTCGCCGCAAGGTGCTCGCGCAGGCCGGTCTCGTCCGGCATCGGCGCGAGCACCACCTTCGCCGGAGCGGCGAACGGGAACTGCCGATCGAGGTGGTCCAGGCTTCTCTGCAGCTCGAGCAACAGCCGGTTCGGTCCCTCGCCGCCGGATGCGTCGAGCTGATCGAGGCCGAGGTCGATGCGCCGCGCTAGGTAGAGCTCGCCGCGGAACGAGACGGTAAGCAGCGACTGCGCACGGTCGACGTAGAGCAGCGCCACGCCGCGTTCCGGCGGCTCGATGAGGGTGGCGATGTTGCGCTGCGCGGTCTCGGCGATGTCGATCACCGATAGCGGGATGCGCGCGGCGCTGAAGCGGTCGACGCAGGCCTGGATCACGTCGTTGCGCGCGGCGATCGCATACATGGAATGCGCGCGTGCCGAGCCGCCCGATTCCGCCGGAATATCGAGCACGTCGATGGTCGCGTCCTGCACGTGGTAATCGAGCAGGTCCTTGATGCGCCAGCGAACCGCGGTCTTCAGCTCGAGCGCCGGCACGTTGGGCGCCTCGACGAGCAGCATCTGGTAATCCGCGGCCGGTAGCACCGCGAGGCACTGGTGGCGTCCGAAGCCGAGCTCCTTGGCGACGCGCTCCAGCTGGCGATCGTTCTCGACGGCCTGCGTGCCGCAGCGGTCAATCGTGCACTGGCCGCGCTCGCCGCCGATGCCATGCGCGTAATGCAGCTCGCCGGGCTGCATTGCGATTGCCAGCCAGCCCGGCTGCCGAGCGCCGCGACGCGAGAACAGTCCCCTGATCATTTTGTCCCGATTAGTTCGGGTTTGACTTCAAAATAAATCAATAACCAATTGTTGTCAAATGTGTTTTTCGAAGACTAACAGCCACCGGTACATCTTGACAGGGTGAGCTGCAGCTGCCGGTTCACGTACGTGGGCGCGTTGCTGGCGACCAGGCAGCTCGCCGCGTTGCAGCCGGTTGCCGTAATCGAATAGGCGGTGACTTGGGTACCGCCTTCAGTCTCCGCAGCGGACGCGGTGCAGCTCACGTCGACGGAAAAGCCTTGCGGCAGGGGCAGGTTCTGCGCCGCCGGACAGGTCGCGCTGACTATTAGCACCTGATAGGCGCCCCACTCGACACCGGTCCGCGCGGCCTGGTAGGCCCGCGCGGCCTGCTCGTCCTGCGCGGCCGCGGCCACCTGGCCGGTCGAGACCGTGAGCAGGTACACGCCAATGGCAGCCAGCGTGACGACGATGAACAGCGCCGCCATGAGCGCGAAGCCTTTCTGCGGCCGCACCGCGCTCTCAGGGCACATTGTTCACGTGAACCGCGTGATACAGCGTTACGCGCTCTGCCGTGCCCGCCGACAACGGCTTGCTCAGCGTGATGCGCAGCGTGAGAAGGCCGATGCCAGCGCCCACTGCCGAAGCCTGGTAATCGAAAGCGCAGCTAGCGACGTTGTTGGCCAGCAAATCGCTCGTCCCGCCGCTGAAGTCGCTGGGTTGGCTGGGTTGCGTCGCCGTCAGGGTATAGCCCGAGCGCCGGCGCAGCTCCGGCGGAATGCACTGGTAGCTGACCGGCGAAGGCCGGGTGCCGTCGCCCGGAACGATGTAGAAGCGCTTGCCGGGCGAGTCGTGGAGCGCCCTGCCCAGCGTCCCCGACGTGAAGATCAGCGCCTGGCGCACACCCCCTTCGTTGACCAGGCCGGTCAGCCTCCGGACGTTCAGCGTGCCCGAGGTGGCGTAGGCGTTCTGCCCGTCGAATCCTTCGCCGTAGTTGTTGAACACGAGCAGATCTTTCGCCGTGTCGATAAGGGGCAGGTCGGGCGCGGGCAGCGTGCCGATCGTCTTGAAGCAGCTGTCGGAGGAGTCGAAGGCCAGCTCGTCGGTACCGGTGTCGCAGGCTGCGCCGCTCGACTCGGCGCGATAGCGGCCGGCGCTCTTGAGCGGAATGAATTCGATGAACGAGCCGCCCGCCGAGCTGGCGACGCGCACGCTGTTCGGCAATGCGAGCCGCACTTCCCGGCCGATGCGTTGCAGGGCGTTGTCCGCGGTGTCCGTGAGCTCCGCGCGAGCCGTCGTGTCGACCGCCTGGCGCAGGGGGTAGGCGAAAAAGATGGTCGCAGCGATGACGATTCCCACCAGAACGATGGCGATCACCATCTCGATCATGGTGAGGCCGGCCTCGCGCGCGTCAGGGCGATGTCGGCGCATAGCGAAAGCGATAGCCGACGAGCGAGGCGACCGTTCCCGTCGGAACGTGGGTGGCCGTCACGGTGATGCGCAGGCCCGCGTCCAGCGGCACGGCGGGAATGTTGTCGGCCGCCGTGATCGCCGCTATGGCGACCTCGACGCGGTAGTCCGCGAGCTCGGGCAGCGCGGTGCCCGAGGCGGTGGTGACGACGCCGTTGGCGCAGGCCGGCGTGCCGGGTCCCATGCAGAACCCCGCGTAGTCGCTTACGTTGTCGAAGCGCTGGGTGTTGCTGTAACGGGTCTCGCCGCCTTCGGCGCCGATGCCTTCCGGCGTCGCCGCACATCCGCCCGGTCCGACGCTGGCGGAGCCCGCGGTGGTGACATTCGCATCATCCGGATCGCAGAAGGTGAACGGCATGAGCTCGATCTCTTCGAGGAGCGATTGCGCGATCGCCAGCGCCTGCTTGCGCACCAGCGGATCGACGCTCGAGCGGGTGACCTGGTTGTAGAGGATCAGCATGCCGGCGAAAGCGACGCTGAGCACGACGACGAATACGATGACCTCGAGGAGCGACAGGCCGCGGACGCGCCCTCTAGTGGACATAGCCCGTTTCCGGCTCGACGGTCGCCGCGCCGACGACGAACGGCGCCCCGGCGCTCGGCTGACCGAGCGCATTGAACGAAAAGGTGAGCGGACTGAGGGCGACGCCGCTCGGCGCGGTGAGCTTGTACTGGTTCGAGGTGGCGAAATCGCCGACCTGGTCCGCAAGCGGGCAGGGACTGCTCGCCGAGTAACAGAGCTCCAGGGTATTCGCCGTGACCAGCACGTACACCGTGCGGCGCTGGGCAACTGCCTGGCGCTGGGCATAGCGCAAGCCGGCCTTCAGCTGCTCCTGGAACCAAGACGCCTCGACCTCGGGCTGGTTGAACCGCGGTATCACCACGGCGGCGAGAATTCCCGCCATCACCAGCATCACGACGAGCTCGATCAGCGAGAAGCCGCGGCGCGCGCTCATGGCCTGTCGGCGAGTTGGGCGAGCGCCGCGGCGTGGTCCCGGCGAACCGCGGGGTTGAGAGGCGCGAGCGCCAGCGCCCGATCGGCCCAGTCGCGAAGCACCGTCGCGGCGGCGGCGTGGTCAAGGAGAGGTGCGAACCGGAGCTGCGTCGCGACCCGCGCCAGGAGCGGCCGAGGCTCGGCGGGATGGGCGCGCATCGCCGCAGCGAATGCCTGGTCGGCGAGCGGCGCCGCTGCGGCGTTTCCGGATTGCGCCTGCCCGTACCAGAACTGGCCGGCGTACCAGTGGTAGCGCCAGTCGCGGGGTTGCAGGCGCCGTGCGAGCTCGAAGCCCCAAGCGGCCTTCCGGGCATCGCCCGAGCGCCAGCTGCGTTCTCCGTGCGCGACGGCCAGCTCGGCCAGCGCCGGCGCTACCACCAGCACCGCGGCCAGCGCCAATCCCGCCGCCAGGACCCCCCTCGCGATGGCCTTGCGTGATGGCATTCGCAGTCGCTCGCGCGCCAGTCGCCTATCGACTTCGCCCAGCAAGGCGCCGAAAAGAAGCAGGCACGCCGGCACGTAGAAAGGGAAATCGCCCAGCGCATGAATCGCCATGGTGGCGAGGCCGGCCAGCGCCGCAGAGGCGGCGCGCGGATCATGGACGGTTCGGCGGGCTCTTCGCAAGGCAAGGGCGAATGGCAGCGTCACGAGCGCGAGCAGCGCGGCGAGGCCCGGTACACCCAGCTCGACCAGCGTCTGCAGATAATCCTGATGAACGAAATAGGTGACGTTCTGCACCGGGTAAGAAGGCACCTCGGCGCGGCGCGCCTCGAAGAGGGACCGAAAGCCGAGATAGCCGGTTCCCAGCCACGGATGCTCGCCAGCGGCGGATAGCGCAAGGCGGTACAGCTCAACGCGCGAGGCAAGCGAGTCGTAAGAGGTGGTGGCGAAATGCTGCGCATCCTCGCGCACGGCGGAATCGGCGCCCGTGAGCGAACGCGGCACTTGCATCGCGGCCGTGCCGATCGCCGCGCCAAGTGCAAGGACGGCAAGCAGGCGCACCCTGTCCGCTTTGCTCGGCCTTGCGCGAAAAAGCAGCATCGCGGCAGTAAGCCCGGCAGCAAGTGCGATGAAGCCGCCGCGGCTCAGGGTCGCAGCCAAGGCGGCGGTCAGGAGCACCGCGACGCCAACGAGCGCACGTCGTTTTTCTCCGTAGGCGATCCTGAAAAGGACCGGCGCAAGCACGAGATTGAGCACTGCAGCCAAGGTGTTCGGCGTCTCGAAATCGGCGTGCGCACGCGCTTCTCCGCACAGCGCCTGCCCCAGCGACCACACGGCGAGAAGCGCGACGCCCGCCAGCACGGCGGACGCGGCCCTGCCGCGCGTGTCGTCGTCGACTGCGCGCGAGAGAAAGAACCCCGCCAAGAGAAACGCGGGGTGAAAGATCGCCGCCTGCGTGTACGGAACGTTGATGAAGTCGTTCGCTATCGTCCAGCCGGCAAAGGTCCCCACAGCGATGCCGATAGGTGTGACGCCGAGGCGGGCCGCCGGACGAGTGAGCGCGACTGCGGAAAAGAGGGCGAGCAGGGCGCCGGTCCAGATCAGCGGCGATGCGGACGCGGAGCCTTGGACGGTCAGCAGGAGCCCCAGAAAGACAAAGGGGGCGACGATCGCCCCCCTCGTGACGCTGAACCGAGAAATGACTTACCCGCTGAACGTCACGGCGTGCAGAAGGCGGACGGGATGGCCGCGGCACACGCCACCGTGCCGCCGGCTCCAGGGCTCGCCTGGCTCGGCACGTACGCCGTGACGCCGCTCGCCGCGCAACTGGCGCCGACGAGCTGCACGCCTTGCGTCTGGGTGGACGCGATGATCGTGGCGATCGGCGAAGCCTGCTTGTTCGAGGCGTAGAGCATCACGGCCGTCGACTGGAGCGCGCCGCAAGCCGAGTTGCCGACCGCCGTGCGAGCCGCGGCCGAGGTATCGATGAACTGAGGCACCGCCACCGCGGCGAGGATGCCGAGGATGACGATCACAACCACCAGCTCGATGAGTGTGAAACCTGCCTGGACCGCGCGCTTCATGGATTGCTCCCTTTCCCCATATGTACGACGACGGTGCGTCGTCGGTTGCTCGTTTTGCGCAAGTGTCCTATGAAGCCAATTCTTTTGTCAAGAAAACAAAGGGGTGGAAGCGCTTTTGCATGGGATTTATCATTCTTTTCAAACTCCGGCAGGACTCCATTCATACGGCGAAGTGGGTGCTAACACAAATCCGAAGCCCGAGGGATGGTGCCCAAGGCGGAAACGAAGCTCATCGACATCCCCGTCGCCCAGATGGCTGTGCAGGCGCGGCAGGTATACGAGCTCGGCTCGCAGCGTATCGAACAGCCAAGCCGGCCGATCGAGGCTGGCCGGGTCCTGTTCACCGAGCGTGCCACGGTAGTTCGGCGGGAAGGCGTGGGCGAGCGCGAACGGATTGGCCGCCATCCATTCCGCGGTCGCGATCTCCTGCCCGGCCACCATGGCGCTCGCATAGCGCAGGTTGATGGCAGTGCTCACGTTGAGGACGGTCGTTTCCATGGCGGCCTTCTCGGCCATTTCCATGTACTCGAGGACGCAGCTCGCGAAGACCACGAGCAGCGTGGCGACGATGAACCCGTACACCGCCAGCTCGATCCGCGTCAGCCGGCGCCGGCCGTACATCCATGGCGTCGGCAGAAGCGGCGCGCTCACTTCTTCATCAGCATGACCTTGCCCATCTCCCAGATCGGCAGGAACACGCCGAGCGCGAGGATCAGGACCAGGATGCCGAGCGCGATGGTGATGATCGGCTCGATGTTGGTGCTGAGGTTCTTGATCTCGTGGTCGACTTCGCGCTCGTACATGTCGCCGACCTCGCTCAGCAGCTCGTCGAGCTCGCCGGTCTCCTCGCCCACGGCAATCATCTGCAGCACGACCGGCGTGAAGACGCCGGTGGTCACCGCGGTGCGCAGCACGCTCTCGCCGCGCTCGACGCCTTCGCGCATCTGCTCGATGCGCCGCGCGAGAAAGGCGTTGTCGACGACCGTGGCGACCACGCTCAGCGCCTGCACGATCGGCACGCCGGCGCGGCTGGCGATGGCGAAGGCGCGTGCGAAGCGCGCCAGCGTGGCCTTCAGGACGATGCTGCCGCCGATCGGAATGCGCAGCTTGACGCGGTCCCAGTTGTACCTGCCGCGCTCGGTGCCCGTGTAGGCCACGAAGGCGGCAACGGCGAGCACCAGCGCGCCCAGCAGCAGCGGCCAGTAGGAGAGGAAGAACTGCGAGGTGCCGATGAGGAAACGCGTGAGCAGCGGCAGCTCGACCTTGCTCGCCTCGAAGATCTTGGCAAAGGCGGGGATGACCGCGAAGTTGACGATCGCCACGGCGGCGGCGATGACCACCATGACGATCGCCGGATACCGCAGCGCGGTCTTGATGCGCTCGCGCACCTCGCGCTCGAATTCCAGGTAGCTGAACAGGCGGTCGAACGCCTCGTCGAGCTGGCCGGTGGTCTCGCCCACCCGCACCAGGCTCACATAGAAGGCGGAAAACACGTCGGGATGGCGGCGCATCGCGGTGGACAGCTCGCGTCCCGCGTCCAGGCTGACGCGCAGGTCGGCGACGACCGTGCGCAGCGTCGGATTGATCGCCGACTCGTGCACCCCGGCGAGCGCTCGCAGCATGGGCACGCCGGCCTTCAGGAGGGTGTACATCTGTCGCGAGAACAGCATCAGGTCGAGCAGGGTGACCCGCGGCGCGGCAAGCCTCGCCCACCAGCTGCCGCCGTGCGCGTCGTTGCGCGCCGGCGCGGCGCGGATGTCGACCGGCGTGACGCCGGTGTTGAGCAGCTGATCGGCCACCGCGCCCTGGTCGACCGCCTCGAGGGTGCCGGTCACGAGCTCGCCGCGCGCGCCGCGGCCGCGGTAGGCGAAGACCGGCAAGTCAGTCCTCCAACTCGACAGCCACCTTCATCACCTCCGCGACCGTCGTGCGGCCGGCAAATGCCAGCTTGAGCGCCGCGTCGGTGAGGGTGCGCCCTTCGAGCTGCGCGCGCGCCGCGTCGAGAAAGGCGTTCGGGTCCGCATGGTTGGCGGCGCGCGCGAGATCGCTCGTCATCTCGAGCATCTCGTAGACGCCGGTGCGGCCGGCATAGCCGGTGCGGTTGCAGTGCGCGCACCCCGGGCCGCGGCGGAAGCGCTGGCCGTGCCAGCGCTCGCCGATGACCGAATCCAGCCAGCGCGCCTCATGGGCATCGGGCGAGCTGTCGGCGGCGCAACTCTCGCAATTGAGACGCACCAGCCTCTGCGCGAGCACCGCGTGGACCGAGGCGGCGACCATGTAGCCCGGCGCTCCCATGTCGATCAGACGCAGCGGCGTATTCGCCGCGTCCTTGGTATGCAGCGTGGAAAGAACCAGGTGCCCCGTCAGCGCGGCGCGCAGGCCGATCTGCGCGGTCTCCTCGTCGCGGATCTCGCCGATCAGGATGACGTCCGGGTCCTGGCGCAAGGTCGAGCGCAGCACGCGCGCGAAGGTGAGCTCGATCTTCTCGTTCACCTGCACCTGCGTGATCCCGCCGAGACGGTATTCCACCGGATCCTCCACGGTGATGATCTTGCGGTCGGGAGTGTTGACCTCGCCGAGCGCCGCGTAGAGCGTCGTTGTCTTGCCGCTGCCGGTCGGTCCCGTGACGAGCACCATGCCGGCCGTGCGGCGCATGATGTCGCTGAAGCGCTGGCGCACGTCGTCCGGCATGCCGAGCCGGTCCAGGCTCTGCAGCGCCCCGAGGCGATTGAGCAGGCGCAGCACCACGGTCTCGCCGTACTGGCACGGCATGGTCGACATCCGCACGTCGATCTTCTGCTCGCGCACGCTCACCATCAGGCGCCCGTCCTGCGGCAGGCGCTTCTCCGAGATATCGAGCCCGGCCATCAGCTTGAGCCGCAAGGCGAGCGCCGGCGCGATCTTCCCGTCCGTTTCCGTCTGCGGCATGAGGGCGCCGTCGATGCGGAAGCGGATCTGCAGGCGCTTCTCCTGCGGCTCGATGTGCACGTCCGAGGCGTTCACCTGCACCGCGTCCTCGAATATGGACTGCAGCAGCTTGACCACCGGCGCTTCTTCGGCGCCGACCCCGGTGCCGAGCACGCCGAAGTCGATGTACACCTCGCCGACGTCGCGCTCGAGCTCCTTCGCCAGGCCGCTGATCTGGTCGGTGCGGCGATAGACGCGATCGATGGTCTGCAGCAGCGCCGCCTCGCCGACCACGGCCGCCTCGATGTCGCGCTTGAGAAGGCGTGCCACCTCGTCGTAGGCGAAAAGGTCGGTCGGGTCGGCCATGCCGACGAGATAGCCGCCACGGCGCTCTTCCAGCACGATCGCGCGGAAACGCCGCGCCTGCGTCTCGGGCAGGCGGCGCACCAGCTCGGCGTTGACGTTCTGCTGCTTCAGGTTGACGTACGGGATGTTGAGCTGACGCGAGATCGCCTCGCAGATCTGCTCGTCGTTGGCGAAGCCCTGCTCGATCAGGATGCGACCCAGGCGACGACCGGACTTCTTCTGCTGCTCGAGGGCGAGCTTCAGCTGCTCCTGCGAGATGATCTTCTGCGCGATGAGCGTGTCGCCGAGGCGGATCTTCTCCGGACGTCCCATTTTTCCCTGCTCCTTCCCCCGGCCGATTATGAATGAGAGCGAGTCCCGGCGCTCAGAGGCGCGGATTCTGAAGACTGTGAGGGCCTCGCTCGCGCCGATGCGCAGCTTCGCCGGGCAAAAAAAGGGGCCGCTCGTGGCGGCCCCTTAGCGCATCCCGACGGAAAGAGGAGGAGGAGGAATCCGGCGGGGTGTTGCGACGCAGCAATATTACGGCTTTTGACGGCCAGTTTAGAATAGGCTCATTTCGTAAAACACTTTTGCAGAAACTGCAAAAATGGCCGACACACTTCAGGAGATGTCTGTTTTTTCGAGGGTTGTCGCGTCCGGCAGCTTGTCCGCCGCCGCACGCGATCTCGGGCTATCGCCTGCTCTTGTGAGCCGACGCCTCGCGGCCCTCGAGGCCCGGCTCGGCGTTCGCCTGGTGCATCGAACCACGCGCAGCTTGCGCCTCACCGTCGAAGGCGCCCGCTACTACGACGCATGTTCCCGGGTGCTCGCGGAGATCGAAGACGCGAATGCGGAAGTATCGAGGGGACGGGTCGAGCCGCAAGGCGCGCTCAAGGTGGCGTTGCCGGCGTCCTTCGGCCACCAGCAGGTCGCCCCGCTCATCGTGCAGTTCGCGCAGCGCTACCCGAAAGTGGAGCTTGCCTTGAGCCTGTCGGACCGGCGCGTAAGCGTGGTCGACGAAGGCTTCGACGTCGCCATCACCATCGCGCACCTGGAGGACTCGTCGCTCGCGGCGCGCAAGCTGGCGCCGAATCGGCGGGTGGTCTGCGCGAGCCCCGAGTATCTGCGCAAGCACGGCACGCCTCGCACCCCCGACGACCTCGCGGCGCACAATTGCCTGACGACGAGCGATTTCACGATGACCTGGGAGTACCAGGATCCGCGAGGAAGGCCGGGCGCCGCGCGCGTGCGCGGCCGCTACGCCTGCGACAACTGGGAGGTGCTGCGCGAGTGGGCGCTCGCCGGCCTCGGTGTCGCGCTGAAATCCACCTGGGACGTCTATCGGCATCTTCAGGATGGCAGCCTGGTCGTGCTCTTCCCGGGCTACAGCTTCCACTCCGACGTCGCCATCTACGCGGTCTATCCTCATCGCCGCCTGCTGCCTGCGAAGACCCGCGTGTTCATCGATTTCCTCGCCGAGTCGTTCGGCCCGGAGCCCTATTGGGACCGGGTGCTCGCGGCGCCGAAGCCGCGCATCCGACCGCGCGCGACGCCGAGGCACGCGTGATCCTGTGCTAGGCTCGACTGGCGCCGTGGAGACCTACCGATGAACGCCCACGCCGATCTTTCCCGGACCTCGTTAGAGGACAAGTACACCCAGGAGCGCGGTACGGTGTTTCTCACCGGCACGCAGGCTCTGATACGCCTGTTGATGCTGCAGCGCGATCGCGACCAGCGCGCCGGGTTGAACACCGCGGGGTTCATCTCGGGCTACCGCGGCTCGCCGCTCGGCGGCCTCGACCAGGCGCTCTGGCGTGCGCGCCAGCATCTGGAAGCGCACCACGTGCGCTTCCAGCCGGGCGTCAACGAGGACCTGGCCGCGACCGCGATCTGGGGTTCGCAGCAGCTCAACCTCTTCCCGAACGCGAAATACGACGGCGTGTTCGGCATGTGGTACGGCAAAGGGCCCGGCGTCGACCGCTGCGGCGACGTCTTCAAGCACGCCAACGCGGCCGGCACGTCGAGGCACGGCGGCGTGCTGGTGCTGGCGGGCGATGATCACGCCGCCAAATCGTCCACGCTGCCGCACCAGTCGGAGCACATCTTCAAGGCGTGCCTGATTCCGCACCTCAACCCGGCCAACGTCCAGGATTACCTCGATCTCGGCCTGCACGGCTATGCGATGAGCCGCTTCTCGGGCTGCTGGATCGCGTTCAAGTGCGTCACCGACGTGGTCGAGTCCGGCGCGTCGGTGGTGGTGGACCCGGCGCGAATCGAGACCCGGATCCCGAGCGACTTCGTGCTGCCGCCGGGCCGGCTCAACATCCGCTGGCCCGACGGCATCCTCGAGCAGGAAGCGCGCATCCTGGACTACAAGGTTTACGCCGCGCTCGCCTATGCGCGTGCAAACGGCCTGGACCGCGTGGTCTGGGATTCGCCGCAGGCGCGGCTCGGCATCGCCACCACGGGAAAGTCCTTCGGCGACGTGATGCAGGCGCTCGCCGACCTGGGCATCGATGCGCGCATCGCCCGCGACATCGGCCTGCGCGTCTACAAGGTGGCGCTCTCGTGGCCGCTCGAGCCGCAGGGCGCGCGCCGCTTCGCCGAGGGCCTGGAGGAAATCCTCGTCGTGGAGGAAAAGCGCCAGGTCATCGAGTACCAGATCAAGGAGGAGCTCTATAACTGGAAGGCCGGCGTGCGCGCGCCGCGCGTGGTGGGCAAGTTCGACGACAACGGCGAATGGAGCCGCGCCGAGGGCCAGCCGGCGGGAAGCTGGCTGCTGCCGGCGCACTACGAGCATTCGCCCGCGATGGTGGCGCGTGTCATCGCGCAGCGCCTCGAAAAGCTCGGCATGGCGGGGGCGCTCGGCTCGCAATTTCGCGAGCGGCTGGCTTTCCTCGACTTCAAGGAAAAAGCGCTCGCCAAACCGCGCGTCAGCGCGGTGCGCCAGCCGTATTTCTGCTCCGGCTGCCCGCACAACACGTCGACGCGGGTTCCGGAAGGCAGCCGCGCCACGGCGGGCATCGGCTGCCATTTCATGGCGGTCTGGATGGACCGCAATACGGCGACCTTCACGCACATGGGCGGCGAAGGCGCGCCGTGGATCGGCCAGGCGCCGTTCACCAACGAGAAGCACATCTTCGCCAACCTGGGCGACGGGACGTACTTCCATTCCGGGCTGCTCGCCGTGCGCGCGGCGGTCGCGGCGAAGGTGAACATGACCTACAAGATCCTCTACAACGACGCGGTCGCCATGACCGGCGGGCAGCGCCACGATGGCCCGCTCGACCCGGCCATGATCTCGCGCCAGATTGCGGCCGAAGGGGTCAAGCCGATCGTCGTCGTGACCGACGAGCCGGACAAGTACCCGCACGGCACGGCATGGGCCGCAGGCGTGACCGTGCGCCACCGCGACGAGCTCGACCGCGTGCAGCGCGAGCTGCGCGAGCTGCCCGGCGTCTCGGCGATCATCTACGACCAGACCTGCGCCTCCGAGAAGCGCCGCCGCCGCAAGCGCAACGAATACCCCGACCCGGCCAAGCGCGTGGTGATCAACGAGCGCGTGTGCGAAGCGTGCGGCGACTGCAGCGCAAAATCGAACTGCCTTTCCGTCGAGCCGCTCGAGACCGAATACGGCCGCAAGCGCGCGATCAACCAGTCCTCGTGCAACAAGGACTTCTCCTGCCTGAAGGGTTTCTGCCCGAGCTTCGTCACCGTGGAAGGCGGGCGCCTGCGCAAGGGCCAGTCCGCGGCGCGCGCCGAGACCAGCCTGCCGGCGCTGCCCGAGCCGCGGCAAGCCGGGCTCGCCGCACCGTACGGCATCCTGGTGACCGGCATCGGCGGCACCGGCGTCATCACCATCGGCCAGATCGTCGCGGTGGCGGCACACCTCGAGGGCAAGGGCGTCAGCGTGCTCGACATGTCCGGCCTCGCGCAAAAGTACGGCGCCGTGATGTCGCACGTGCAGGTCGCAGAGCGGCCGGAAGACATCCACGCGACCCGGCTCGACACCGGAGGGGCGCAGCTCGTGCTCGGCTGCGACCTCGTGGTGACGGCAGGCGCCGACGCCCTCGCCCGGATGGCGCCTTCGCGTACCCGCGCCCTGGTGAACGCGAGCGTCACGCCGACCGCAGAATTCGTGCGCAATCCGAACTGGCGCCTGCCCGGGTCGGACCTGCAGGCCGACATCGCCGAGGCGTGCGGCGTCGGCAACGCGACTTTCGTCCCGGCCACCGAGCTCGCCACCGCCCTGATGGGCGACGCGATCGCCAGCAACATGTTCATGCTCGGCTACGCCTACCAGAAGGGCTGGCTGCCGCTCGACGGGGCGTCGCTCGAGCGCGCGATCGAGCTGAACGGGATCGCGGTCGAGTTCAACAAGCGGAGCTTCCTCTGGGGCCGGCATGCCGCGCTCGACCTCGAGCGGGTCAGGCGCGCCGCGGCGCCGGCCGACGTCATTCCCATCGAGGAGCACTTCTCGCGCGATCTCGGCGAGCTGGTCGAGCGGCGTGCGAAGTACCTGGCCGAGTACCAGGACGCCGCCTACGCGGCGCGCTATCGCGCCCTGGTCGAGCGCGTGCGCAGCATCGAGGCCGAGCGCGCCGGCTCGAGCAAGCTCGCCGAAGCGGTCGCCCGGAGCTATCACCGGCTGCTCGCCTACAAGGACGAGTACGAGGTGGCACGCCTGCATGCCGACGGCGCTCTGGAAAAGAAGATCGCCGGCATGTTCGAGGGCGATTACCGCGTCGCCTTCCATCTTGCCCCGCCGCTCTTCTCGCGCGTCGATCCGCTGACCGGCGAGCCGCGCAAGATGCGCTTCGGCCCCTGGGTGCTGCCGCTGTTCCGCGTGCTCAAGCGGCTCAAGTTCCTGCGCGGCAGCGCGCTCGATCCGTTCGGCCATACGGCCGAGCGGCGCATGGAGCGCGCGCTGATCGCGCAATACGAGCGCACGCTCGACGAGCTGCTCTCCGGACTGTCGGCCGCCAACCATGCGCTGGCGGTCGAGATCGCGTCTTTGCCGGAAGAGATGAAAGGCTTCGGCTACATCAAGCAGCGCAACGTGGCCGCCGCGCGCGAGAAGCAGGAGCAGCTGCTGCGGCGCTGGCGGGCGCCGCAGCGCGAGCGCGCGGCCGCCTAGGCCTTCAGCAGGAACGGATTGAAGTTGGTGCCGCGGTCGTAGTAGTCCTCCTGCTCCGCGCGCTTCAGGAACCCGACGATGCGATAGGTCACCGGCGTCATGACGATCTCCCAGCCGGTCTTGAGCAGGTACTGGGCGATGGCGATCTTGACCACGTCGCCGGTCGCCCAGATGCCGTAGAAGGCGATGAAGTAGAAGAGCGAGGAGTCGACCAGCTCGCCGACCAGCGTCGAGCCGATGGTGCGCGTCCACAGCCACCGGCCTTCGCTCCACAGCTTCATCTTCGCGAGCACGTAGCTGTTCGAGAAGCTGCCCGCCCAGAACGCGATCATCGAGCCGAGGGCGATGCGCCAGCTGTTGCCGAAAACGCCTTCCAGGTGCCCCTGGTAGCTCGCCATGAAGTCGCTGCGCGCGGGGGGCAGGTGGATCACCACCCAGGCCATGAGCGAAGCGAAGGCGAGCGCGGCGAAGCCGGCCCAGACCACACGGCGGTCGCGGCCGTAGCCGTACACCTCGGTGAGGATGTCGCCGAAGATGTAGGAGATCGGGAAGAACAGCACGCCCGCGCCGAAGGTGGTCTCGCCGAACAGCGGCAGATCCATCGTCGCCTGCTTGGCCGCGCCGATGAAGTTCGAGCACAGCAGCACGGTGACGAACGCCGCCATCACGAAATCGTAGTAGCGGTAGCTTCTCTGGACGCTCATAGGCGCGGCTGGTAGCCGGCGAGCTCGGGCTCGAGCGGCACGCCCATCGCGTCGAGCATGCGACCGACCATCGCGTAGAAGGCGGCTACCAGCGCAATCTCGACGTAGTCGTGGGCGTCGAAGTGGCGCAGGGCCTCGGCGTGGACTTCGTCCGTGACGCGGCAGGCGCTGACCGCCTCGCCCAGCGCGAGCGCCGCCTTCTCGCGCGCGTCGAATTCCGGCGACGAGCGCCATGCCGGGAGGGCGGCGATCTGCGCCTCGCGCACGCCGGCCTTGCGCGCCATCGGCAGGTGCTGCGCCCACTCGTACTCCGAACGGATCAGCTGCGCGCCGCGCAGGATCACCAGCTCGCGCAGCGCGCGCGGCGTGCGGCTGTCGTAGCGCAGCACCTTCGAGAACTCAGTCCACGCCGCGACCAGCGGCGGATGATTGCCGAGCGCGCGATACAGGTTGGGGGGCGTGCCCCAGAGTTCTTCGAGTCTTTTCCGGAGGGCGGGCTCGAAATCCGCCAGGGGAACCCGTGGCATAGGCGCGGCATCTTACAATCTATCGCAGCGGAGGCGTGATGGCCGACCTTTGGCAGAACCCCATCCAGACCGACGGTTTCGAATTCGTCGAGTACGCCGCGCCCGATCCGCGGGCCCTTGGCGCCGCGTTCGAGCGCATGGGCTTCCTCCCCGTGGCCCGCCACCGCCACAAGGACGTCCTGCTCTACAAGCAGGGCGACGTGAACTTCATCGTCAACGCCGAGCCGCGCTCGTTCGCGCAGAACTTCGCGCGCCGCCACGGCCCGAGCGTCTGCGCGATGGCGTTTCGCGTGAAGGACGCGGCTGCCGCCTACGAGGCGCTCCTGCAAAGAGGCGCGTGGGGCGTCGCGGCGCACACCGGCCCGGGCGAGCTCAACATCCCGGCGATCAAGGGTATCGGCGATTCGCTCATCTATCTCGTCGACCGCTACCCGGAAAACGCGTACGGCAACACGATCTACGACGTCGACTTCCGGCCGCTGCCCGGCTTCGAGACATTCTGGCGCCGCGAGACGGCTGCCCCGGCCGGCGCCGGGCTCGCCCACGTCGACCATCTCACGCACAACGTGCACCGCGGGCGCATGGCGGAGTGGGCGGAGTTCTACGAGCGGCTGTTCGATTTCCGCGAGATCCGCTATTTCGACATCGAAGGCAAGCTCACCGGGCTCAAGTCGAAGGCGATGACCAGCCCCTGCGGCCGCATCCGCATCCCGATCAACGAATCGTCGGACGACCGCTCGCAGATCCAGGAATACCTCGAGCAGTACCACGGCGAGGGCATCCAGCATATCGCGCTGCACGCGCATGACATCTACGCCACCGTCGATGCGCTGCGCTCGAGCGGCGTCGATCTGCTCGACACGCCCGACACGTACTACGAGCTGGTCGAGAAGCGCCTGCCCGGCCACGGCGAGCCGCTGGACGCGCTGCGGCAAAGGCGAATCCTGATCGACGGCGCCCCGGGCGGCGGCAAGCTGCTGCAGATCTTCACCAAGACGATGATCGGGCCGATCTTCTTCGAGATCATCCAGAGGAAGGGCGACGAGGGCTTCGGCGAGGGCAACTTCCGCGCGCTCTTCGAGTCGATGGAGCTCGATCAGATGCGCCGCGGCGTGCTGAATGAAGCCTGAGTTGCGGGGTGACTATTCGCGCGCCGGACCCGGCTACGTGGTCGAGCAGGACTGGTCGCGCTACGGCGCCGACGAGCATGCGCTCTACCGCCGGCTCTTCGACCGCCAGGCGAAGCTCGTGCCGCGCTACGCCTGCGCCGAATGGATCGCCGCCATCGCCGGGCTCGATTCGTCGCGCGAAATCCCTCGCTTCGATGCGATCTCAAGCAAGCTGCGCCACGCCACCGGCTGGGAAATCGTTCCGGTGCCGGGCCTCATTCCCGACGACGCCTTCTTCACGCACCTCGCCAACCGGCGCTTTCCGGTCACGGTGTGGTTGCGCCGGCCCGAAGAATTCGACTACATCGTCGAGCCCGATGTGTTCCACGATTTCTTCGGCCACGTGCCGCTGCTCTTCGACCCGACCTATGCCGACCATCTCCATGAGTACGGCAAGGGCGGCCTGAAGGCGATGCGCCTCGACGCAGTGAAGCTGCTCGCCCGCCTTTACTGGTACACGATCGAGTTCGGCCTCATGCGCACGCCCGCCGGTATGCGCGCCTACGGCGCCGGGCTGCTCTCCTCCGGCGGGGAGCTCGCCTATTGCGTCGACGACCCGCGGCCGCAGCGCCTGCCCTTCGAGCTCGAGCGCATCATGCGCAGCGACTACCCGATCGACCGCTACCAGGAACGCTACTTCGTGATCGATTCGTTCGCCCAGCTGATGCGCGAAACGGCGCCCGATTTCACGCCGCTCTATCAGCGCCTGCGCTCGGCTGGTGTAGCCTAGCCCGGTGATCCTCGTCACCGGGGGCCTCGGCTACATCGGCTCGCATACCTGTGTAGTGCTCGCCGAGGCGGGCCACGAGCTCCTCATCGTCGACAACCTGGCGAACGCGAAGCTCGAGGTGCTCGAGCGCATTCGCGGGCTCGTGCCCGGCTGCCGCATCCAGTTCGAGCGCCTCGATCTGCGCGACCTGGCGGCGCTCGAGCGGCTGCTCGGGCGCCAGCGCATCGAGGCGGTGGTGCACTTCGCCGGCCTGAAGGCGGTCGGCGAATCGGTCGAGAAGCCGCTGCTCTACTACGACAACAACGTCGGCGGCACGCTGGCGCTCCTGCAGGCCATGCACAGCCACCGGGTGCGGCGCCTCGTGTTCAGCTCCTCGGCGACGGTCTACGGCGACCCGGAGCGGCTGCCGCTCGGCGAAGCCCATCCCCTGCGCCCGGCCAACCCGTACGGCAGGACCAAGCTGATGATCGAGCAGATTCTCGCCGACTGCGCGGCCGCGGACCGCCAGTTCGCCTACGCGGCGCTGCGCTATTTCAATCCCGCCGGCGCGCATCCTTCGGGCCGCATCGGCGAGGACCCGCGCGGCATCCCGAACAACCTGTTCCCCTATATCGCGCGCGTCGCGACAGGGCGGCTGCAGAAGCTCAACGTGTGGGGCAGCGACTATGCCACGCCGGACGGCACCGGGGTGCGCGATTATCTGCATGTCATGGACCTCGCGCGCGGGCATCTGGCCGCGCTCGACTACCTCGCGAAGCGCGGCAGCTCCATCATCGCCAACCTCGGCACCGGCCGCGGCTACTCGGTGCTCGAGGCAGTGCGCGCCTTCGAGCGCGGCAGCGGGCGCAAGATCGCGCTCGAGATGGCGCCGCGCCGCCCGGGCGACGTGGCACAGTGCTACGCCGATCCTTCGCTCGCCGCGCGGGAGCTCGGCTGGCGCGCCGAGCTGGACCTCGACGCGATGTGCCGCGATGCCTGGCGCTGGCAGGCGGCGAACCCGGATGGATTCGGACCATGAAGCTCGAGTACCAGAGCGGCTTCGGCAACACCTTCTCCAGCGAGGCCGTGAAAGGCGCACTGCCCATCGGGCGCAACTCGCCGCAACGTCCGCCGAAGGGCCTTTATACCGAGGGCATTTCGGGCACATCGTTCACCGCGCCGCGCGCGGAGAACCGCAGCACATGGCTGTACCGCATGCGGCCGTCGGCAATGCATGGCCGATATGCGCGCCTGAAGGACACCGCATGGCGCTCCGGGCCTTTCGCCGAGGTCGAGGCGACGCCGAATCGCCTGCGCTGGGACCCGTTTCCCGTCCCCTCGCAGCCGACCGACTTCGTCGACGGCGTCTGCACGCTCGCCGGATCGGGCTCGCCCGAGGCGCAGGCCGGCATCGCGGTGCACATCTACCGCGCCAACCGCTCGATGAAAGACCGCGTCTTCTACGACGCCGACGGCGAGCTGATGCTGGTGCCGCAGGAAGGAGCGCTCCTGCTCGCCACCGAGCTGGGCCGGCTGGCCGTCTCCCCCGGCGAAATCGCCGTCGTTCCGCGCGGCATCAAGTTCGTGGTCGAGGTGGAAAAGCCGGTGCGCGGCTACCTGTGCGAGAACTACGGGCCGGCGTTCCGGCTGCCGGAGCTCGGGCCGATCGGCGCGCAGGGCCTTGCGCAGGCGCGCGACTTCCTTGCGCCGGTCGCCGCGTACGACGAGCGCTCCGCCGCGACCGAGCAGGTGGCGAAGTTCCAGGGCGGCCTGTGGGCGACGCAGCTCGACCACTCGCCGCTCGACGTGGTCGCCTGGCACGGCAGCTACGTCCCCTACAAGTACGACCTCTCGCGTTTCATGGTGATCAACACCGTGAGCTTCGACCACCCCGATCCGTCGATCTTCACCGTGCTCACCTCCCCTTCCGGGCAGCCCGGAGTCGCGAACTGCGACTTCGTGATCTTTCCGCCGCGCTGGCAGGTGGCCGAGGACACGTTCCGTCCGCCCTGGTTCCATCGCAACGTGATGAGCGAGCTGATGGGCCTCGTACGCGGGGTCTACGACGCCAAGGCGGAGGGCTTCCTGCCCGGCGGGGTGTCACTGCACAACCAGATGTCGGCGCACGGCCCCGACCGACATACGCACGAAAAGGCTTCGCAGGCGGCGCTGGCGCCCCATAAGATCGAGGACACGCTCGCCTTCATGTGGGAGTCGCGCTACGTGTTCCGGCCGACGCGCTTCGCCATGGGCGCACCCGAGCTGCAGAAGGACTACGACGCGGCCTGGGACGGCTTCCAGAACAGTTTCCCGTGAAGCTCGACCGCACGCACGATCCGCAGCTGCGCAGCTGGGTCGAGTCGGCGAACGCCCCGGGCACGGACTTCCCGATCCAGAACCTGCCGTTCGGCGTGTTTCGCAGGAAAAGGACCCGCGAGCCCCTGCGCGGCGGCGTGGCGATCGGCGACCAGATCCTCGATCTCGCGGCGCTCGGCCTGAAGACCGGCCCGACCCTCAACTCGCTCGCCTCCCTCGGCCGTCCGACGTGGCGGCGCCTGCGCGCCGAGCTCTCGCGTGGCCTGTCGACGAAGAATGCCCGCTGGAAAGCCCTGCGGCGCCATCTCGTGCCGATGAAGAGCGCGCAGCTTGCGCTGCCGCTCGCGATCGGCGACTACAGCGATTTCTACGCCGGCATCCATCACGCGAGCAACGTCGGCCGGCTGCTGCGCCCGGACAATCCCCTCATGCCGAACTACAAGTGGCTGCCCATCGGCTACCACGGCCGCGCTTCTTCCGTCGTGGTTTCGGGCACGCCGGTCGTACGCCCGAAAGGGCAGGTCAAGCCGCCCGATGCCACGCTGCCGGCGTACGCGCCTTGCCAGCGACTCGACTACGAGGTGGAGCTCGGCTTCGCGGTCGGTCCCGGCAACCGCCTCGGCCGCCCGATCCCGATCGGCAGGGCGCGAGAGCACGTGTTCGGCGTCCTGCTGCTCAATGACTGGTCTGCGCGCGACATCCAGACCTGGGAATACCAGCCCCTCGGCCCCTTCCTCGCGAAAAGCTTCGCCACGACGCTCTCGCCGTGGCTGGTGACGCTCGAGGCGCTGGAGCCCTACCGCTGCCCGGCCTACCCGCGCGCGGCCGGCGATCCGCGGCCGCTGCCTTACCTGAGCGATGAAGAGGACCAGCGAGAAGGCGGCTACGATATCGCCATGGAAATGTTCCTCCGCACGCGCAAGATGACCACCGCGACGCGGCTCTCGCGAGCCAGCTTCCGCGACTCCTATTGGACGCTCGCGCAGATCGTCGCGCACCAGAGCTCGAATGGCTGCAACCTGCAGACCGGCGACCTGCTCGGCTCGGGCACCATCTCCGGTGCCACGCCGGATTCGCGCGGCTCGCTGATGGAGCTCGGCCAGGCGGGCCGCCAGCCGCTCGCCCTGCCCGACGGCGAGACGCGCGGCTTTCTCGAGGACGGGGATGAGGTGACCCTGCGCGGCCGTTGCGCTCGGGACGGGTTCGCGAGCATCGGATTCGGCGAAGCCGCGGGTCGCGTGCTGCCGGCGCTCTCATGACCTCCCGCACCGCCTTCGCGTTGCCGCTCGCGCTGTGCGCCGCGCTGCTCGGCTTCGGCTACTACCTCCAGCATGTCCAGGGCCTCGAGCCCTGCCCGCTTTGCCTGGTGCAGCGCGGCTTCTTCTACGCGGTCGGATTCACCTGCCTTATCGCCGCGGCGCACGGCCCGCGGCGCACCGGCGTCGCCCTCTACGGCGTGGCGGGCGCGCTGCTCGCCGCCGGCGGCGCCGCGACTGCGGCACGCCAGGTATGGCTGCAGCACCTGCCGGCGGACAAGGTGCCGCAATGCGGCCCGGACCTCTTCTTCATGCTCGAGAACCTGCCGCTCTCGCGCACCCTCGCGAAGCTCGTGCAAGGCAGCGGCGAGTGCGCGGCGGTCGACTGGAAGTTCCTCGGCCTGTCGATCGCCGGCTGGTCGCTCGTGTGGTTCGTCGCCCTGGCCGTCTACCTGCTCTGGCTCGCGGCGCGCGCCGTGCGCGCTTCTCCCGCGAGCGCTGCCTGAGCCTCGGCGAGGACTTCGCCGAGCAGCAATAGCGCCGGCGCGCCCGCCACCCTTTCAGCGAGCCGCGGCAGCTCGGCCAGCGTGCCACTGAACCGTTGCTCCTCGACAAGCGAGACCGCGGCGGCGATCACGGCCGGCGTACAGCCCGGCATGCCCGCCGCGAGCAGTGCGTCGCGCACCGCCGCGGCCTCGTGGCTCGCCATGTACAGCGCCGCCGTGTCCGCTCGCACCACGGCTTGCACCCATTGCGAAGCCGGCTCCCCTTCGCCGACGCGCGGCGTGGCGAAAACGACGCTGCGCGCCACGCCGCGCCGGGTGAGCGAAACGCCGAGCGATGCCGCCGCGCCGAGCGCCGCGGTGACCCCGGGCACGACTTCGACCGCCACGCCTTTGCTCCGCAGATAGGAAATCTCCTCGTGCGCACGGCCGAACAGCATCGGATCGCCACCCTTCAAGCGCACGACGACGCCGTGCCGTCGAGCCGCATCGGCCAGGCGCTTGTTGATGAACAGCTGCGTCGTGGCATGGCGGCCGCAGCGCTTGCCGACCGCTATCTTCTCGGCGTGCGGCGCGAGCGCGAGGACCTCGCGCTCGACGAGCGCGTCGTGGAACACGACGTCGGCCTCGCCGAGCAGCCGCACGGCACGCACCGTGAGCAAGTCGGCAGAGCCGGGCCCGGCGCCGACCAGGTAGACCTTGCCGCTCATGCGAGGCGGCGGCGGAAGAGCGGCTGCGGGCGCGTCACCGACGCCTGATACGCTTCGCTGAAGCTCTCGAAGGCGGCGAGCGCCGCCTCGGGGTCCTCGCCCTCGCGCAGCTCGAAAGCGTCGAAGCCGCAACCTTCCATGTAGTAGAGGTGATCGCGGGTGATATGGCCTACGGCGCGCAGCTCGCCCTTGTAGCCATAGCGCTCGCGCAGCAGGCGTCCTGTCGAGAAGCCGCGGCCGTCCTGGAACTTGGGGAAATTGACCGCGATGGCGTCGAAGCGCGCGACATCGGCGGCGATCGCCTCCGGCCCTTCGTGGCTGTCCAGCCAGACGCCGAGCTTGCCCGGGCGCGCGAGCAGCTCGATGCGGCGCTCCAGCCAGAACGTGAGCGGCACGAACAATTCCCCGTGCTCCGGCAGCTCGGGGAGATTCCCGTCCGGGCGCCGCTCAAGCCGCTGCCAGCTGTCGTCGACGAGGCGACGATTTCTGATGAGCATTGTCATAGACCCGTTCCTTGAAAGGCTCGATGCCGACGCGCCGGACCACGTCGATGAAGCGCTCGGCCTCGCTGTCGCGACGATCGAGATAGCACTGCACGAGGCGCTCGATCACCTCCGGCACCTCGGCGCGCGCGAACGCCGGGCCGAGCACCCGCCCGAGCGAGGGCGGCGCCGCCGTGCCGGCGCCGCCCGGGTTGCCGCCGATCTCGATCTGGTACCACTCCTCGCCGTTCTTATCGACGCCGAGGATGCCGATGTGGCCGATGTGGTGATGGCCGCAGGCGTTGATGCAGCCGGAGATGTTCAGGTCGATCTCGCCGATGTCGAACAGGTAGTCGAGCTCGTCGAAGCGGCGCTGGATCGCCTCGGCCACCGGCAGCGATTTGGCGTTCGCGAGGGCGCAGAAATCGCCGCCGGGGCAGGAGATGAGGTCGGTCAGCAGCCCGATGTTCGGCGTGGCGAGCCCGAGGGCGCGCGCCGCCTGCCAGAGGTCGTGGAGATCGCCGCGGCGCACGTCGGCGAGCACGAGGTTCTGCTCGTGCGTCACGCGCAGCTCGCCGAAAGAATAGCGGTCGGCGAGATCGGCGATCGCGTCCATTTGCGCGCTCGTCACGTCGCCCGGCGGCACGCCGGTCTTCTTGAGCGACAGCGTCACCGCCGCGTACCCCGGCACCTTGTGCGGGTGCACGTTGCGTCGCGTCCAGGCTTTAAAGCCGGGTACCGCCCAGCGGTCTGCGGCGACGTCGTGCTCGGGCCCGAGCGCCTGGTAGGCCGGGCGAGTGAAGCGCGACTCTATGCGCGCGATCTCCTCGGCAACCAGGGTCGACGGGCCGTCCGCCAGATGCGCCCACTCCGCCTCGACCGCATCGCGGAACTTCTCCGGCCCGAGCTCCTTGACGAGGATCTTGATGCGCGCCTTCCAGAGGTTGTCGCGGCGGCCGTAGCGGTTGTAGATGCGGAAGATCGCTTCCAGGTAGGTCAGCAGGTGGCGCCACGGCAGGAACTCGCGGATCGCGAAGCCGATGCTCGGCGTGCGGCCGAGGCCGCCGCCCACGAGGACGCGAAAGCCCACCTCGCCCTGCGCATCGCGCAGCGCGTAGAGCCCGATGTCGTGGAACGCCACGGCAGCGCGGTCGCCCGCGGCGCCGCTCACGGCGATCTTGAACTTGCGCGGCAGGTAGTTGAATTCGGGGTGCAGCGCTCCCCACTGCCGCACCACTTCGCACCATACGAACGGATCGACCACCTCGTCGGGCGCCACGCCGGCGAAGTGGTCGGCGGTGATGTTGCGCATGTCGTTGCCGCAGGCCTGGATCGAGTGCAGCTGCACATCGGCGAGCTCGGCCAGGATGTCGGGCACCTGCTCGAGCTTCGGCCAGTTCAGCTGCAGGTTCTGGCGCGTGGTGAAGTGCCCGTAGCCGCGGTCGTACTTGCGCGCGATGTGGGCGAGCTTGCGCAGCTGGCGGGAGGAAAGCAGCCCGTAGGGAATCGAGATGCGCAGCATCGGCGCGTAGCGCTGGATGTACAGGCCGTTGCGCAGCCGCAGGGGGCGGAACTCCTCCTCCGTCAGCCCGCCCTCGAGGAAGCGCCGCGTCTGGTCGCGGAACTGGCGCACGCGCTCGTCCACGAGGCGGTAGTCGATCTCGTCGTAGAGATACATGGTCGGCGGCATGCTAGGTGCCGACCTTATGCCAGTAAAATACTATTGTGTTAGCATGTTATGTGACAGGGTTATAAGCCGATGAAGCTGCAGCAGCTGCGCTATCTCGCCGAAGTGGTGCGCCGCGGCCTCAACGTATCCGAGGCGGCGGCGGCGCTGCACACCTCCCAGCCCGGCATTTCCAAGCAGATCCGCGCGCTCGAGGACGAGCTCGGCGTGCAGGTGTTCGTGCGGCACGGCAAGCGGCTGGTTTCGGTCACCGAGCCGGGCAAGGCGGTCGTCTCGATCGCCGAGCGCATCCTCGCCGAGGCGCAGAACCTGCGCCGCGCCGGCGAAGAGTTCGCCAACGACCAGCTCGGCACCCTGACCATCGCCGCGACGCACACCCAGGCGCGCTATGCGCTGCCCCATGCCGTGGCGGCGTTCATGCGGCGCTATCCCAAGGTGAAGCTGGTCATCCACCAGGGCAATCCGACGCAGATCTGCGACCAGGTGCTGGACGGCGAGGCCGACTTCTGCGTCGCCACCGAGGCGATCGCCCAGTATCCGGAGCTCGTGTCCATGCCGGTGTACCAGTGGAACCGCTGCGTCGTGGTTCCGGCGCGCCATCCCCTGCTCAAGGCGAAGCCGCTGACGCTCGAGCGGCTCGCCGACTATCCGATCGTCACCTACGACTTCGCCTTCGCCAACCGCTCGCTCGTGGAGAAGGCCTTCGAGAGCCGCGGCCTGCAGGCCAACGTGGTGCTCACGGCGCTCGATTCCGACGTGATCAAGACCTATGTCGAGCTCGGCCTGGGCGTGGGCATCCTGGCGAAGATGGCCTTCGATCCCGAGCGCGACCGGGCGCTGCGCGCGATCGATGCGAGCCACCTCTTCGAGTCGAGCACGACCCGCCTGGGCATCAAGCGCAATGCGTATCTGCGCCGCTACGCCTACGAGTTCATCGAGTTGTTCGCCCCGCAGCTGCCGCGCTCGCTCGTCGAGCGGGCGGTGATGGGCGCGGAAGGATCGCGCTACGAGCTATAGGCGCGGATGAAGTCGCGCACGCGCGGAAATACCACCTCGCGCCAGCGGCGGCCGGAGAAGATGCCGTAGTGGCCGACCTCCGGGGCGACGAAGTGCGCCCGCCGCTCGCGCGGGATGTTGAGGCACAGCGCGTGTGCCGCCTCGGTCTGGCCGTTGCCGGAGATGTCGTCGAGCTCGCCTTCCACCGTGAGCAGCGCCGCCTCGCGGATCGCCTGCGGCCGCACCAGCTCGCCGCGCACGTGCATGCGCCCCTTCGGCAGGGCGAAATCCTGGAACACCGTCTTCACCGTGTCGAGGTAGTACTCGGCCGGCATGTCGAGCACGGCGTTGTACTCGTCGTAGAAGCGGCGATGCGCCTCCGCCGATTCCCCGTCGCCGACCATCAGGTGGTTGAAGTAGTCCCAGTGGGCGGTGAGGTGCCGCGCGGGATTCATGGCGACGAAACCGAGATGCTGGAGGAAGCCCGGATACACGAGCCGCATGTAGCCCGGGTACTTGCCGGGCACGCGGTGGATCACGTTCTGCTCGAACCAGGAGTGCGGCTTCTTCAGCGCGAGGTTGTTCACCGCGGTCGGGCTGCGGCGCGCGTCGATCGGCCCGCCCATCATGACCATGCTGCTCGGCTGCGCTTCGCCGCGCGCCGCCATCAGCGATACGGCGGCGAGAACCGGCACCGTCGGCTGGCACACGGAGATCACGTGCAGCCGCGGCGAGAGCAGCGCGATCCATTCGCGGATGTAGTCGATGTAGTCGGCGAGGTGAAAAGCGCCGGCGGAAAGCGGCACCATGCGCGCATCGACCCAGTCGGTGACCCAGACATCGTGCTCCGGCAGGAGCGAGCGCACGGTGTCGCGAAGCAGCGTGGCATGGTGCCCGGAAAGCGGGGCGACCAGCAGCACCTTGTGCCGCTTGGGCGCATCCTGGCGGAAATGCACCAGGCGGCAGAAGGGCTTCTGCGCGGCAAGCTCGAGCCGCGCCTCCGCGATGGCCCATTCCGGCTTCTCGTAGCGGCCGGTGACGCGCAGGAAGAGGTCGCTCGTTGCGGCTACGCGCCGCGACAGCGGCAGGTGCGCGAACGGGCTGAAGGGATGGCCGAACCAGCCGCGCGACCACTCGGCCATGAAGCGTAGCGGCGCGAGCGCCATGTGCTGGGCTTCATACAGGGTATAAAGCATTGCGTTTTTGTTATAACAGAAATGCGGCAGTGCCGCATTGAACTGCGGCCTGCTCGCGACGCCGCTACGCGGCTTTCTTTTCCTCGCGCAGCGCGCGGCGCAGGATCTTGCCGACGTTGGTTTTCGGCAGCTCGGCGCGGAATTCGACGTACTTCGGCCGCTTGTAGCCGGTGAGCTCCTTGCGGCAGTGCTCGAGCACGTCCTGCTCGGTGAGGTTGGGGTCTTTCTTGACCACGAAAACCTTCGGCACCTCGCCCGAGTGCTCGTCCTCCACGCCGATCGCCGCGCACTCGAGCACGCCCGGATGCATGGCGACCACCTGCTCGATCTCGTTCGGGTACACGTTGAAGCCGGAGACCAGAATCATGTCCTTCTTGCGGTCGACGATGCGGATGAAGCCCTTGTCGTCCATGGCGCCGATGTCGCCGGTACGCAGGTAGCCGTCGGGCCAGAACTGCTTGGCGGTCTCGTCGGGCCGCTGCCAGTAGCCTTTCATCACCTGCGGCCCCTTGATGCAGATCTCCCCCACCTCGCCGAGCGGCAGGTCCTTGCCCGCGTCGTCGCGGATCGCGATGTCGGTCGACGGGATCGGCACGCCGATCGAGCCGCTGAAGCCCTCGAGGTTGAACGGGTTCATGGTCGCCACCGGGCTCGTCTCGGTGAGGCCGTAGCCTTCGAGCAGCGTCGTGCCCGTGACCTGCTTCCACTTCTCCGCCACCGCTTTCTGCACCGCCATGCCGCCGCCGCTCGCCACGCGCACCGCCGAGAAGTCGAGCCGCGCGAAGCCGGGGTCGTGCAGCAGCGCGTTGTAGAGCGTGTTGACGCCGGTGATCATGTTGTAGCGGTGCTTGCCGAGCTCCTTGACGAAGCCCGGGATGTCGCGCGGAT
>Ga0310810_10000666_pt1 | contig 34459 bp, 22 predicted proteins | sample NCmetagenome_FD_207641 | JGI IMG/M metagenome (GOLD analysis project Ga0310810, IMG submission 207641) | Soil microbial communities from experimental microcosm in Duke University, North Carolina, United States - NC | ecosystem: Engineered > Artificial ecosystem > Soil microcosm > Unclassified ... | reverse complement strand
CCGAACGGCTGGCGCGTAATTTCCCCGACAACAAAGAAGTCGCACGGTTTCTCAGCGCGCGAACTCAGCGCTAGATCGGCCGAGCCGCACCCGGTTCGAGCCCCGCTCCGCGTGCGCCTCGGAACAACACCAACAACAACGCTGATGCGGCGAGCGCGAGCCCCGCACCGGTGACGAACGCCGCGTGCGGAGAGATCCGCGTCCAGATCCACCCGAATACGAGGCTCGCGGCCAACGTGCCGACGCCGAGCACGGCGTTATAGATGCCGAACGCCGTTCCGCGAGCGTGCGCCGGCGCCATGTCCGCAACCCAGGCTTTCTCGTTGCCCTCGGTGAATCCAAAGTAGAGGCCGTAGGCGAGAAAGATCGCCATGATTGTCGGGCGGGAGTTGAAGAAACCGAACCCCGCATAGATCGCGGCGTACCACAACCAGCCGAGTGCGATGAGTGACCGTCGGCCGAACTTGTCCGACAGCGCGCCGCCGGCGAGCGAGAATGCGACTTTGACGACGTGAAGTCCGGACCAGAGCAACGGGATCCAGAACGCCGGCGTCCCGAGGTCGCTCAGCCGCAGCAACAGAAACGCATCGCTCGCATTCCCGAGCGAGAACAACAGAATCACCGCCATCGCTTTATAGAAGTCGCTCCCCAGGTTCCACAGGGCTCTGCTCGGTTCTCCAGGGTTCGGCACAGTTCTGCCCGGTTCGGCGGGGCTCGCGCGATCTGGAAGCGCGAGGATGAACAGCATGACGACAATCCCGGGGACGATCGTCAGCAGGAAGAGCGTGCGGTAATCGGCCGGCCGGAAGTACAGGAACGCCGACGCAATCAGCGGTCCGGTGACGGCGCCGGAATGATCCATCGCGCGATGGAAGCTGTAGACGCGCCCGCGGGTATCGGCGCGCGCCATGTCGGCGAGCATCGCATCGCGAGGGGCACCGCGGATGCCCTTTCCGAGCCGATCGGAGAAGCGGATCGCGAGGACCTGCGGCCACGCGGTGGCGATGCCGATCAACGGACGAGCGGCTGAGGCGATGCCGTATCCGGTGAGCACGAGCTTCTTCGGCGAGCGCCATCGATCCGCGAGCCAGCCCGAGACCACTTTCAGCGCGCTGTTCGCCGCTTCAGCGGCGCCCTCGATCACGCCGAGCGACATTGCGCCGGCGCCGAGGACCTGGGTCAGGAACAGCGGCAGCAGCGGATAGATCATCTCGCTGGCCATGTCGGTGAAAAAGCTCACCCACCCGAGCAGCCAGATCGGACGGGTGAGGCCGAATCGTGCACTGAATGTGCGAGACGCGGTCGGCTTCATGCGCGGTGCCGGCTCCAGGTCATAAGAGCGACCAATATCAGCGCCACTCCAGCGCTGAAGACAACGAACGAGGCGCTCCACAAGGAGCGATTGATCGGGACCATGAGCGACCAGAAGAGTGCCGCGACAATCGCGCCGGCACCGCCGCCGACGAGATGCAGCATCGTCCGGGTACCGCGCCAGTCGGATGTCACCACGATGCCGGCAACGACTCCGGCGAGCACCGTCGACACTGACGACAGCGTGCTGAGAATGCCGTCAGGATCCCAATGCTCGTCCCACGCGTGACGTCCCAGGATGGTCCAGTCGACCCACGCGGCAAGATTTCCCGTCGGCGACAGATCTCCTGGTACTCCGTGCGGTGGCGGCACGTGCGCCATGACGAGCCAGTAAGTCAGCGTGGCGAGCGTGGCTGCGGAACCGAGAAGGGCGAGCCGGCGACGGTAGTCGCCGGTCGCGGCGGCATTCGCGATGGCGGCGATCGCGAGGGTGATCCCTGCGCGTTGCAGCACACCGGTCAGCCGCCACGCGCCGAAGTCCGGGCGCAAGAACCCGTTGACCGCGATTCCCGCCGCAAACAACGCGGTCGCCGTCGTCAGCGCGACAGGCAGTTGAAGCGGCCGTTCTGACGCCGCTACGGTCACGCCCAGCAAGAAGATGAATACCGGCGTGAGCAGATCCGCCGGGAGCAGACCGTCCCATTGCGCGTGACCCAGCAGCCCGTAGCGTGCCCATCGCGCCGGGTCGTCGACGATCACGGCCGCGACGGCAAGAAGGAGAAGGAGCAGGTGCAGGTTCGTGAAGCGGGACGGAGCTGGTCGCCGGGGCATCCACCCGCCACTATATAATCCCCTCCTTGTCTTGTCCTTTTGATGCCGTGCTCGTGGTGGCGTTCGGGGGACCGCAGGGGCGTGCCGACGTGCGCCCCTTCCTCGCCAACGTGCTGCGCGGCCGGCGCGTTGCCCCCGAACGCGTCGATGAAGTGGCGCATCATTACGAACTGTTCGACGGCGTCTCCCCGCTGACGGAGCTGACGCTCCGGCAGGCCGACCTGCTGCGGAGGCGCCTCGCGGAGCGCGGAACGCCGCTTCGCGTGTACGTGGGAATGCGCAACTGGCATCCGTTCCTTGCTGACACGCTCGCGGAAATGTCGAGCGCGGGTGTGCGACGCGCGGTCGGGTTCCTTGCCGCCGCGCAGCGCAGCTACTCGAGCTGCACGCAGTATCGCGAGAACGTCGAAGCCGCGCGCGCCACCCTGCGAGAGAAAGGGCTGGCTGACGTCGAGGTCGTGTACGTCGGCGACTGGCATACGGATCCAGGCTTTATCGACGCGAATGCCGAAAACGTGGTCGAGGCGTTCGGCAGACTGCCGGAGCCGCTGCGCGCGCGAGCCCGTCTGATATTCACCGCGCACAGCATCCCGGAATCGATGGCGGCTCGCTTCCCCTACGAGCGCCATCTGCGCGAGACGGCCGACGCGGTGGCCGCCGCGGTGCGCGCGAGATTAGCCCGGACTGATCCCGTCGACCATGCGCTCGTGTACCAGAGTCGGAGCGGCCGTCCCGAGGACCCGTGGCTCGGACCTGACGTGTGTGACTACTTGCGTGAGGAAGCGGCGCGCGGGCTGGCCGCCGCCGTGCTCAGCCCGATCGGCTTCCTCTGCGATCACATCGAAGTGCTCTACGACCTCGACGTGGAGGCGGCTGACGTGTGCCGCCAGGTTTCCATGCCGATGGTGCGAGCGCGCGCGGTAAACGATCATCCGCGCTTCGCCGACGCGATGGCGACTGCCGTGCTGCAGACGATCGCTCGTTATTCATCGGGGCGGCCGTTACCAATCGTCGCGAGTCCGCAATGAAACGCGTCGTTGCGCTGGCGGGTTTGGTGATCGGCGTGGCCTGGCTGATGGCCGGGTTGAAGGCCACCACCGATGCGCCTGGCACTGCGCCAATACAGTTGGAGAACGGCACGATAACCGCCGTCACCGGCATCAAGGTCGGGCATCACACCCTGTCCGCACGATTGACCGGTTGCACGGTGGTTGTCGCCGAGAAGGGAGCGGTCGCGGGCGTCGATGTGCGCGGCGGCGCGCCTGGAACGCGCGAAACGGACCTGCTCAATCCCACCAACCTCGTTCAGCAGGTCCATGCGATCGTGCTGGCGGGCGGCAGCGCCTTCGGCTTGGCGACAGCGGACGGGGTGATCAAGTACCTCGAAGAAAAGCACATCGGTTTTCCCTACGGCGGCCGCGTGATTCCGATCGTCCCTGCGGCGATCCTGTTCGATCTCGGGATTGGCGACGCGACCGTTCGGCCGGGCCCTGACTGCGGCTACGCAGCCGCCCAGGGGGCGACCACGGCCGCCGTCCGGGAAGGAAACGTCGGCGCCGGCGCCGGCGCGACCGTCGGGAAATGGATCCGCAGCGATCGTGGAATGAAGGGCGGAATAGGGAGTGCCGCGATCGCGCTTCCCGATGGCCTCGTCGTCGGAGCGGTTGTCGCCGTGAATGCCGCCGGCAACGTCATGGATCCCGCAACCGGCCGGTTCATCGCCGGCGGTCGCACCGACGACGGTGGATCGATCGCGGATGTGCGCGCGCTCCTGCGCAGCCGCTCGCGTGCCGCCGCCGCGCCGGGCGGGAACACGACGATTGGCGTCGTCGCCACCAACGCAACGCTCACCAAAGTGCAGGCAACCAAGCTGGCGCAGATGGCCCACGATGGCTACGCCCGCGCGATCTACCCGGCGCACCTCACCGTCGACGGCGACGTCATCTTCGCGCTCGCGACCGGAACGCACGCGGGCCCGGTCGATCTGGATCAGCTCGGGGCGTTGACCGCCGACGCCGTGGCGGACGCGATCGTTCGCGCGGTTCGCGCGGCGACGAGCATTCCGGGATATCCCGCCGCGCGGGACGTCAAGTAGTTGAACGCGTCGCTCGCGCTGCTCGTCATCTACACGGCGCTCTTCGTCGCGCTCGGGCTGTGGATCGGCAGGCGCGCCCGGGCGACGGATTTTTTCGTTGCCGGTCGCGCGTTGGGTCCTGGGCTGATTTTCTCCACGTTTCTTGCCGCGAACATCGGCGCCAGCTCGACGGTCGGCGCGACCTCGCTCGCCTACGCCGAGGGGCTCAGTGCCTGGTGGTGGAACGGCTCCGCGGGGATTGGATCGCTGGTGCTCGCGTGGTGGGTTGCGCCGCGCATCTGGCGCGAGGCGGCGTCCCATCACGATCTCACCGTCGGCGACTTCCTGGAGCGCCGGTACGGCCGGGCCATGCGCGGCATCGCCGCGACTCTCATCTGGCTGGGCACTCTCACCATCCTGGCCGCGCAGCTGCTTGGAGTGGCCGCGGTCCTCAACGTCGTCGCCGGGTTCTCGCAGCTCACCGGCTGTGCGATCGGCGCCCTCGTCACGGTCTCCTATTTCATCGCCGGCGGATTGCTCAGCACCGCCTGGGTCAATCTCGTACAGCTCATCGTGATTGTCGCCGGCTTCGCGATCGCGGTTCCTTACTCGCTCGGTGCGGCCGGTGGCTGGCAGGCCGCGACCGCCTCCGGCACGAATCTGTTGGCGAGCACCGGGCCCGCATCTGGCTGGCGTCTCCTCTTCCTGCTAGGCCCTGCGTTCGTGGTGTCGCCGGGATTGCTGCAGAAGGCATTCGGCGCGCGAGATGCTGATGCCGCCCGCAAAGGCATCACCTGGAACGGCGTCGCTCTCCTGTTCTTCGCGTGTGCGCCAGCCTTGATCGGCCTGGCCGCGCGCTCCGCCGTGCCTGCGCTTGCGCACGCCGATCTCGCGCTGCCCACAATGATGGCTCGCGCACTCCCGGCATGGCTGGGAACGCTCGCGCTCGCGGCCGTATTCTCCGCGGAGGTGAGTTCAGCCGATGCGGTCCTCTTCATGCTCGCGACCTCCGCGTCGCGGGATCTGTATCGCGGCTTCGTGCGTCCGGGTGCGAACGATCGGGAGATGGTGGTGGTGGCTCGCATCGCTGCCGTCGCTGGCGGCGTGTGCGGAATCGGCGTCGCGATGATGTACGGCAGCGTCCGCGCGGCGGTCGGCGTGTTCTACGCACTCCTGACCGTCACCTTGTTCGTTCCGGTGGTCGGTGCGCTTTACGTGACCGGCACGGGGCGCGCTCAGGGGCTCGCCTCGGTGTGCAGCGGAATTCCAGTCCTTCTTCTCGTCCACGTTGCGACGAACGGACGCGGTTTCGGCGTGATTTCCCCCGTTCTGGCAGGAGTCCTCGCGAGTGCGGTAGCGTTCGCAGTCGCGGCCAGATTTAACATCCTTAACTCGCGCCGCATGTGAGAATTCGGCTACGCGGTGGCGATCGGCCTGCGGGCCGGTCGGGCAGCCTGTTGGCTGGCCTAAAGGCCAGCACCACCGGAGCTTCCACCGCCGGAAAAGGTCATCATGCGAACTTGGAAGATCGTCACGATTGGCGTCGCGGTGATGTTCGCGGCGTTGGAAGCCCGCGGGCAGCAGGTCATCATCAACGGCGACCCGTCCGAACTGCCAATCCCAATGCCGGGCATGGGACCGCGGCAACCTAAGACCGGAACGAGCCGCATGCGCGGCCGCGCGATAACGGCGGACACAGGGGCGCCGGTGCGGCGCGCAGTGATCCGGATATCCGGGCCCGACATCGGCTCGAAAACCGCGATGACCGACGCCGAAGGGCGCTACGAGTTTCGCGACCTGCCAGCCGGCCACTTCAACCTGTCCGCGTCGAAGGCCGGCTACGTGACGATGCAGTACGGACAAGTCCGCCCGTTCGAGCAGGGCAAGACGATCGATCTGGTCGATGCGCAGGTGATGGACAAGGCAGATTTCCTCATGCCTCGCGGCAGCGTCATTTCTGGCCGCGTCGTCGACGAGTTCGGCGATCCGATGTCGGAAGCGATGGTGATGGCCATGCGGTCGATGTGGTCGGGTGGGCGGCGCCGGCTGCAGCCGACCGGGCGCAGCGCGACGACGAACGATCTCGGTCAGTTCAGGATCTACGGACTCTCGCCCGGCGACTATTTCGTGAGCGCGACCATGCGCGGCGGTGCCGAGATGATGGCCATGGAGATGGCGATGGCATCGATGACAGGAGGCGCCGGCGGCGGCGGGCCGGTTGGATCCAATCCGAACTCTGGATATGCCCCGACGTACTTTCCGGGCACGTCGAGCGGCGCAGAGGCGCAGAAGATTAGCGTAGCTGCCGGCCAGGAGGCGGCGAACACGGACTTCGCCCTGTTGCCGGTCCGCCTGGCGAAGGTCACCGGCATCGTCCTGAGCTCAGACGGTAAGCCGGTCGAGGGCGCGCTCATTACCGCGCAGCCGAAAAGCATGGACGGCGCAGGAATGATGATGGGCGGCATGGGCGGCACCGGACGCTCCGACAAGAACGGCGCATTCACGATCACGAACGTCGGACCCGGTGACTACGTGCTGCAATCGCGCGCTTTCCAGATTCAGATGAGCAGCACCGGCGGCGGTGACAACATGGTGTTCACCGCGCGCATCGGCGGCGGGGGCGACGGGGGCGCGGACAGCGAATTTGGAGCGATGCCGCTCAGCGTCAGCGGCGAAGACGTGTCGAACCTCGTTCTCGTGACCGCGAAGGGGGCGAGCGCCAGCGGTCGCCTGACCTTTGAAGGCGGTGCGCCGCCGACGAGCGGCATCACCAACATTCGAGTGATGCCGGTATCGCCTGACGGCGACGGCGGGCCGATGATGATGATGGGGGGGAATGGGGGTAACGTCAAGGCGGACGGCACCTTCGAAATAAAAGGCCTCTCGGGGTCACGGCTATTCCGGCTGACGAACTTGCCCGCCGCCTGGACGGTGAAATCCGTGCGGGTCAATGCTGCCGATATCACCGACGCGGGGATGGAGTTCAAGCCGGGCGAAGCGGTCACCGGAGTCGACATTACGCTGACGTCGAAGCTGTCGCAGGTGGCTGGCACGGTCACCGGCGCGGGATCCGAGCCCGTGAAGGATTACACCGTGGTGATCTTCTCGGACGATCCGCAGCGCTGGACGCTGCCGAACACCCGCTACGTCGCGGGCCGGCGGCCAGATCTCAACGGCAAGTTCGAAGTGAAGCCGCTGCCACCCGGCAGCTACTACGCCGCGGCCCTCGAGTATCTTCCGTCCGGCGAATGGAACGACCCGGAGGTGCTCGAACGGCTCAAGCCGAACGCGAAGAAATTCACGCTCGATGAGGGGGAATCAAAGACGCTCGAGCTCAAAATCCAATAGGCGGGCTTCGCTGTCCGTTGGCGGCTGCGCTGTTCGTTGGGCGCTTCGCTGTTCGTTGTTCGCTTATTGGTTGTTCTCGATGAGTTCCGCCGCAGCCTCGTCGTCGTCATCGTCTACCGGGCCCTTGCGGCGCGCGATCACGTAGGCGGTCAGGAATACGACCACGATGATTCCGATCGACAGCCACTTGGGCAGCTCGAAGTGGATCCAGCTCATGGCGCTCGCGTACTCGAGCAGCAGCTTGAGCCCGACGATGGCAATGATGATGAACGCGCCGTCGACGAGGGTCGGATAACGGCGCACGATCGCGAGCAGCTGGGCGATCACGACCCGCATCGCGACGATGCCAATCAGCCCTCCCGTCAGCACCACCCACGTCTTCGACGACATCGCGACCGCGACGAGGATCGAGTCGACTGAGAAGGCGATGTTGACCAGCTCCACCTTCACGATCGTGCCCCAGAGCGCCGACAACCCGAGCCACGGCCTTGCCGGCCGCGGTCTGCTGCGCTGTTCCGCGTCGCCGCTCTGGAAGAAGTGCTGGTAGGTGAGGTACAGGAGATAGAGGCCGCCCAGCAGCTTCACGAAGGCCAGGCGAATCAGATACACGGCGAGCAGCGTCGCGGCGATGCGGAATCCAAACGCGCCGATGAGCCCATAGCGGAGCGCCTTCTTCTGCTGCTGCAGCGGCAGTCCGAGAATCATCACGGCCACGACCAGCGCGTTGTCCGCGCTCAGCAACCCCTCGAGAACGACGAGCAGACCGACGGTGAGTAAATCGCTGAGCTGGATGTCCACCTGGTGACCACCGCACCTTGACACACCGCGTATCAAGGCCTACATTTGGATCGACGCAAGGTTGCGATGGATCCGGACCTTTACTTTATCAGCACGGCGGCACGCCTGCTCGACATGCATCCGCAGACGTTGCGCAAATACGAACGCCTCGGGCTCGTACGTCCGACGCGCACGATCGGCAGCATGCGGCTGTATTCGCGGGGCGAGCTGGAACGGCTCCGGATCATCAAGCACCTCGTCGAGGAGGCGGGCATCAACCTCGCGGGCGTGCAGCGGCTGCTGTCAATCGCGGAGGCGATCCAGCGCATCCGCCCGTTGATGAACCAGGACGCCGGACGCGGCGACGCGCGCCGCCGCATCGCGCAGGAGTTGAAACGGATCTCCGAAATGGTGGGACTGTGACAACAATTGCAGAATCGCCGGAATCGCCGGAATTTCGTTCCCTGGATTTTTTGGGTTCCCCAACAGGAAATTTTGGCAATTATGGCAATTCTGGCAATTTCGGCGATTCAGCGAAGCAGTAGATGGATTTCAAGGACTACTATCAGACGCTCGGCGTGGCGAAGTCCGCGTCCGACAAGGAGATCAAGCAGGCGTACCGGAAACTGGCGCGCAAGCACCATCCGGACGTGAACCCCGGGGACAAGTCCGCCGAGTCGCGGTTCAAGGAGATCAACGAGGCGTACGAAGTCCTCGGCGATCCCGACAAGCGAAAGAAATACGACGAGCTCGGCGCGAACTGGCGGATGTACGAGCAGGCGCAGCAGGCGGGCCAGGGATTCGGCGGCAATCCGTTCGGCGGCGCCGGTGGCGCGTGGAACATCAACACCGGCGGACCGGGCGGATACCGTACGATGACCGAAGAGGAGATGCACGACCTCTTCGGCAACGAGGATCCGTTCTCCGATTTCTTCAAGACGTTCTTCGGTGGCGGCGGCGGGCGCGACGCGGGGCCGCGCGGCCGGCAGGCCCGTGCGCCGCGGACACAGAAGGGACGCGACATCGAGCACGAGGTCGAGTTGACGCTCGAGGAGGCGTATCACGGCGCCACGCGGCGGATCTCGATCAAGCAGGGCGGTCACGCACGCACCGTCGACGTACGGATTCCCGCGGGCGTGAAGGACGGCTCGCGCGTGCGCGCCGCCGGCGAAGGGGAATCGGGATCCAACGGCGGCGCGTCAGGCGATCTCTATCTGCGAGTACGGATCAAGCCGCATCCGATCTTCGAGCGTGACGGCAACGATTTGCGCACGAAGGTGCCGGTCGCGGTCACGACGGCGGTGCTCGGCGGCGAGGCGCAGGTGCCGACGATCGCGGGATCCGTGCGTTTGAAGATTCCCGAGACGACCCAGAGCGGCCAGGTCTTCAGATTGAAGGGTCACGGGATGCCGTCGATCGGGAATCCGGACCAGCGTGGAGATTTGTACGCGACGGTGGAGGTGCAGCTTCCCCGCTCGCTTTCGAAGGATCAGCGCCAGCACTATGAGGCGCTTTCGAAGCTGGATAGATAAGCTTCCAGTTTCCAGCTTCCAGTTTCCAGCTGCCAGTTTCTAGCTGGTAGCTGGTAGCTGGTAGCTGGCAGCTGGCAGCTGGCAGCTGGCAGCTGAGAGCTGATATGAACATCAACAAATACACCGAGAAAGCACAGGAGGCGATTGTTGCGGCGCAGCAGCTCGCCGATCGCGAGGGGAACCCGGAGATTCTGCCGGAGCATCTCCTGCTGACGCTGCTCGAGCAGCGCGAGGGAATCGTTCCGGAGATCGTGCGCAAGATGAACGCCGATCCCGCGGCGCTCGCGGTGGCACTGCGCAGCGAGCTCGATCGCCAGCCCAAAGCGCAGGGCGGTTCGCAACCGGGCCTGTCCGCCCGCCTTCGCAAGGTGACCGATACCGCCGAATCGGAAGCGGAGCGCCTCAAGGACGAGTACGTCAGCACCGAGCATCTCTTCATCGCCATCGCCGGCGAAGGAGCGAAATCGCCAGCGGTCCGCCTGCTGGAGCAGCGCGGCATCAGCAAGGATGCCATCCTCCAGGCGATGACCGCGGTGCGGGGGTCGCAGCGCGTGACCAGCCAGAACCCGGAGAGCACGTACCAGTCGCTCGAGCGATACGGACGCGATCTCACCGACCTCGCCCGCAAGGGCAAGCTCGATCCGGTCATCGGCCGCGACGACGAGATTCGGCGGGTGATCCAGGTGCTGTCGCGTCGAACGAAGAACAATCCGGTGCTCATCGGTGAGCCCGGCGTCGGCAAGACCGCGGTCGTCGAAGGGCTGGCGCAGCGCATCGTGCGCCAGGACGTTCCCGAAGGCCTCAAAAACAAGCGGATTGTCGCGCTCGACATGGGGGCGCTCGTCGCCGGCGCGAAGTATCGCGGCGAATTCGAGGAGCGGCTCAAAGCGGTGCTGAAGGAGGTCGCCGATTCGGCCGGACAGGTCATCCTGTTCATCGACGAGCTGCACACCGTGGTCGGCGCCGGCGCGGCCGAAGGGTCGATGGACGCGTCGAACATGCTGAAGCCGATGCTCGCGCGCGGCGAGCTGCACACGGTCGGCGCGACCACGCTCGACGAATACCGCAAATACATCGAGAAGGATGCCGCGCTCGAGCGGCGGTTCCAGCCGGTCACGATCGGCGAGCCGACCGTCGAGGACACGATCAGCATCCTGCGAGGGCTCCGCGAGCGCTACGAGATTCACCACGGCGTGAAGTTCAAGGATTCCGCGCTCGTCGCGGCGGCGGTGTTGTCGCACCGTTACATCGCAGACCGCTTCCTGCCGGACAAGGCGATCGATCTGATCGACGAAGCGGCGTCGCGGCTGCGGATGGAGATCGACTCGATGCCGGCGGAGCTCGATGAAGTGGCGCGCCGCATCATGCAGCTCGAGATCGAGCGTGAGGCGCTGCGCAAGGAGAAGGACAAGGCGTCGCAGGAGCGGCTTCAGAAGCTCGAGAAGGAGCTCGCCGACCTGAAGGAAGAGAAGAACCGGCTCTCCGCGCACTGGCAGCAGGAGAAGGACACGATTCAGAAAGGCCGCAAGCTCAAAGAGGAGTTGGAACAGGTCCGCCTCGAGATGCAGCGGGCGCAGCAGGCGGGTGACTATGCGAAGGCCTCGGAGCTGCAGTACGGCAGGCTGCCGGAGCTCGAGCGGCGAATCCGCGAGGAAGAAGCACAGCTGGCGGAGCTGCAGAAAGGCCAGCGCATGCTGAAGGAAGAAGTCGACGAGGAGGACATTGCCGAAGTCGTCAGCCGCTGGACCCATATCCCCGTCAGCCGGCTGATGGAGGGCGAAATCCAGAAGCTGCTCCGCATGGAAGACCGGCTGCACGACCGCGTCGTCGGACAGGACGAAGCGATTACCGCCGTGGCGAACGCGATGCGGCGCGCGCGTGCGGGGCTGCAGGATCCAAACCGCCCGCTCGGCAGCTTCATCTTCCTCGGGCCCACGGGGGTCGGAAAAACAGAGCTCGCCCGCGCGCTCGCCGAATTCCTCTTCGACGACGAACAGGCGATGGTTCGCATCGACATGTCGGAGTACCAGGAGAAGCACACGGTGTCGAGGTTGATCGGCGCGCCTCCCGGATATGTCGGGTACGAGGAGGCGGGTCAGCTCACCGAAGCGGTGCGGCGGCGACCCTACGCCGTGGTCCTCTTCGACGAGATCGAAAAGGCGAATCCGGAAGTGCTCAACGTGATGCTGCAGCTGCTCGACGACGGGCGGTTGACGGACGGAAAGGGGCGAACGGTCGACTTCAAGAACACCGTCGTCATCATGACGTCGAACATCGGGAGCCACTTCATCGCGGAGACGGCGGCCCGCCTCACGCTGGACTCGGCGCACGGCGCCGCGCTCGACGAAGGCGTGAAGCGGCAGGTCACGGACGCGCTGCGCGCGCACTTCAGGCCGGAGTTCCTGAACCGCGTGGACGAGATCATCATCTTTCATGCACTCGCGCCGAAGGAGATGCGTCAGATCATCGACATCCAGCTGCGCGGCTTGATGAAGCGCCTCGAGGATCGCAAGATCCGCGTCGAGCTGACCGATCGCGCCAAGGATCTCCTGATCGCGGAGGGCTACGATCCCACCTATGGCGCGCGGCCGTTGAAGCGCGTCATCCAGCGGCGCGTGCTCGACCCGCTCGCGATGCGCGTGCTGCAGGGAGAGTTCCGCGAAGGCACGCGCGTACGGATCGACGCGCCGAAGGGCGAGCTCGAATTCACGCACGCCGGCGAAGCCGTTCACGCGTAAGATCGGGAGATGGCGGACCAAACCCCGGCACGTCCTCCGACGCGCGGGCGGCGCGCAACGGATCGCCGGCTCACGCGGGGCGGGCCGTTCTCCGCGGTGTGGTACGTGCTCGCGCTCTTCCTGCTGCTCGGCCTTGGGCAGCTCACGTATTTCGCGGTGCAGGGAGGACAGACCCTCTCGTACAGCGATTTCAAGCAAAAGCTGCGCGAAGGCCGGATTCAGGACATCCTGGTCGGAGAGGATCGCGTCCGCGGCAAGGTGCGCGACGAAAAGGGTACGCATCCCTTCACCGCGGTCCGTATCGAAGATCCCAAGCTCATCGAGGATCTCGAGAAGGCGAGCGTCAAGTACACCGGCGAGCCGGCCAACCGCTGGCTGACCGAAGTGATCGGCTGGATCATTCCGCTCGTCTTTCTCGTCGCGCTCTGGAGTTTCTTCTTCCGGCGGATGGGCGGCGCGGAAGGCGGCGTGATGTCATTCGCGCGCAGCCGCGCGAAGATCTATGCCGATGACGATGTGAAGGTGCGGTTCGGCGACGTGGCGGGGGTCGACGAGGCGGAGGACGAGCTGCGCGAGATCGTCGAGTTCCTGAAGAATCCGAAGAAGTACACCAGCATCGGCGGCCGCATTCCCAAAGGCGTCTTGCTCGTGGGTCCGCCGGGCACCGGCAAGACGCTCCTCGCGCGCGCGGTCGCGGGTGAAGCCAAGGTGCCGTTCTTCAGCCTGAGCGGGTCCGAGTTCGTCGAGATGTTCGTCGGCGTCGGCGCGGCGCGCGTCCGGGATCTGTTCGCGCAGGCCGAGATCAAGGCGCCCTGCATCGTGTTCATCGACGAACTGGACGCGCTGGGAAAAGTCCGCGTTCAGACGCCCATGGGGAGCCACGAAGAGCGGGAGCAGACGCTGAATCAGCTCCTCGCCGAGATGGACGGCTTCGACGCGCGCAAGGGCGTCATCATCATGGGTGCGACCAATCGGCCGGAGGTCCTCGATCCGGCTCTCCTCCGGCCCGGGCGGTTCGATCGTCAGGTGCTCGTCGACAAGCCCGACGTCCGCGGCCGCGAAGAGATCCTGCGCATCCACGCCAAGACGGTGAAGCTGGCCGACGGCGTCGATCTGCGGGTGATCGCGGCGCGTACCGCGGGCTTCGCCGGCGCCGATCTGGCCAACCTGGTCAACGAGGCGGCGCTGCTTGCCGCCCGCAAGGACAAGTTGGCGGTCGAGATGAAGGACTTCGAGGAAGCAATCGATCGACTGATCGCCGGACTCGAGAAGAAACGCGTGATGAGCGACAAGGAGCGCCGCATCGTCGCCTACCACGAGTCGGGACACGCGATCGTTGCGACGGTGCTGCCGGGGCTCGATCCGGTGCACAAAATCTCAATCGTTCAGCGCGGATTCGGGGCGCTCGGGTACACGATGCAGCTGCCGCTGGAAGATCGCTACCTGTTGACCCGCGAGGATCTGCTGAGCCAGCTCGCCGTGCTTCTCGGCGGCCGGAGCGCCGAAGAGATCGCCTTCGGGAGGATCTCGACCGGAGCGCAGAACGACCTGCAACGCGCCACCGACATCGCGCGCGCGATGGTCACCGAATACGGGATGAGCGATCTGCTCGGCGCCGTCAGCTACAACGGACACCAGCGGCCGATGTTCATCGACAACCCATTCGGTCAGGAGCGGGGAAACTATTCGGAGGAAACCGCGCTGAAGATCGATGCAGAAGTGAAACGCATTCTGTCCGAGGCGCACGAAACCGCGCGCCGCGTGCTGCGCGAGCGGCGCCCCACGCTCGATGCGCTCTCGACACGGTTGCTCGAAAAGGAAGTGATCGAAGCGGAAGAACTGAAGGCGATTATGGGGCCGGTTCCCCCTCGCGATCCCGAGGGGACCGTGCCCGTGCCGATTCCCGACCCCGGCATTACCGCGTAACCCTGCTTCCAAACGAAAAAATAGGTTCTAATGGACGGACGTGAGCATCGGGCCGAACGCCGCAGAGCTGTTTACTCCGGATCAGCTTGAAGCCCACGCCGCACGGATCGCCGGGACGCACACTCTGGCCTCGCGTCCTCGGCGGGGCCGGCCACTCCTGCCGCGGCTCGATGAGAGCGCCGATCGGCTCGAGGGCATCTATCGGTCCCTTTCTGCTGCCGCGCGCGCGGATCCGCAGAACGTCGGGTCGGAAGACTGGCTTCGTGACAACTACCACGTTGTCCAGGATCAGATCCGGGATATCCGCCAGCACCTGCCCCGCCGCTACTACGCCGAGCTCCCGAAACTCGCCGACGGACCGCTGGAGGGGTTCCCCCGCATCTACCTGCTCGCGCGCGAGCTGATCACCCATACCGCGGGGCGCATCGACCTCGAGACGGTGACTGAGTTTGCGCGCGCCTACCAGCGCGGTTCGGAGCTGTCGATCGGCGAAACGTGGGCGATTCCGATCATGCTTCGGCTCGCGCTGGTCGAAGAGCTCCATCGTCTCGCGGAGGGGGTGCTCGACGCGCGGCGCAACCGCGACAAAGCGCGGCGCTGGCATGACGAGTTGACCGCGGCGCCGCAGTTCACCGAGCGGCTGCTGGAGCGCGTCCTCGAAGACGGACGGGAGGAGGACGGCCGGCTGTCTGCCGCGTTTGTCGTCGAGCTGCTGCAGTGGCTGCGCGATCAGCCGTATACCAGCGCACCCGCCTGGCAGGCGCTGCATCGCGCGCTGGAAGCGCAGGACGATTCGGCCGACGAGATGCTGCGCCGCGAGCACCAGCGGGAAGCCGCCGATCAGCTCGCCATGGGCAACGTGGTCACCAGCATGCGGCTGGTGTCGTCGATCGACTGGACGCTCTTCTTCGAGGGCGTCAGCGTCGTCGAAGCCGTGCTCCGCGGCGATCCGTCGCGCACCTACGCGCTGATGGATTTTCCGACGCGCGACCGGTACCGCCACGCGGTCGAAGCGCTGGCCAAACGGGCGCGGCAGGCGGAAACCGCCGTCGCGCGCCAGGCGGTCGAGATGGCGGCCGCGGCACAGCGCGAAGATCCCGCGCACGACCGGCGGCACCATGTCGGCTACTACCTCATCTCGCGCGGACGATTTCTGCTCGAGCGGGCGATTGGGTATTCACCCACGTCGCGTGAGCGATTCGCGCGTTTCGCGTTCGCTCACCCGGCGCTCGGGTACCTCGGACTGAATGCGGTCGGGACGGCGTTCGGGGTCTGGAGTTTTCTCGAGTACGCGAAGCGGCACGGCGGCAGTGCCGGCGAGCTGTGGCTGGTCGCGTTCGTCGTGCTGCTCCCGATCACGGAGCTGATGATCGGCGTCGTCAACCTGCTTCTGACATCGCAGATCCCGCCGCGCGCGCTGCCCAAGCTGGCGTTGCGCGACGGCATTCCCGCGCCGGATCGCACGATGGTGGCGGTGCCGGTGATCATCGACTCCATCTCGCGCGTGGATTCCCTGATCGACGATCTCGAGGTGCGGTTCCTCGGCAACCGCGATGCGCACCTGCACTTCGCGCTGCTCTCGGATTTCGCCGATGCCGGCGAGGCGGTGCGGCCCGGCGACGAGGCGATCGTCGAGCACGCGCGGGTCCGGATCGACGCACTGAACGAGCAGTACGGGGCCGGGCGTTTCTTCTTCCTGCACCGCGCGCGGCGGTGGAACGAAGCCGAAGGGCGCTGGATGGGATGGGAGCGCAAACGCGGCAAGCTGGCCGAGTTCAATCGCCTGCTCCGCGGCGCGACCGACACGAGTTTCGCCGTGGTTCACGGCGATCCCGCGATTTTTCTCGGCGTGCGCTTCGTCATCACGCTCGATTCCGACACGCAACTGCCGATGGAAGTGGGACGGCGGCTCGTCGGCACGCTCGCGCACCCGCTGAACGCGCCGCGGTTCGATCCGGCTGTCGGCCGCGTGACGGAAGGGTACGGCGTCCTGCAACCGCGCGTGGCCGTCAATCTGGTCAGCGCGAATCGGTCCGGCTTCGCCCGGGTGTTCTCGGGTCACGTCGGCGTCGATCCCTACACGACCGCGGTGTCCGATATATACCAGGACCTCTTCCACGAAGGCAGCTATGTCGGCAAGGGCATTTATCATGTCGATGCGTTCGAGGCGTCGCTGCACGATCGGGTGCCGGAAAATGCGCTCCTGAGCCACGACCTCTTCGAAGGTTCCTACGCGCGGGCCGGGCTCTGCACCGACATTCACCTCGTAGACGATTACCCCGCGCATTACCTGGCGTTCGCCGCACGGCAGCATCGGTGGGTGCGCGGCGACTGGCAAATCGTGCGCTGGCTGTGGCGAACGGTTCCCGACGCCAGCGGCCGGACGGTGCGCAACACGCTGCCGCTGCTGGCGCGCTGGAAAATCCTGGACAACCTGCGGCGCAGCCTCATTCCTCCCGCGCTCATCGTCCTGCTGCTGACCGGCTGGACCATCCTTCCCGGATCGGCGCTGGTCTGGACGGTGCTCGCCGTTCTCGTGCTCGGATTCCCTGCCTACGTGCAGGTGGCCCGCTCGCTCTCGAGCCGCATCCGCGGCGTTCCCATCTGGCAGCACATTCTCGCCGAGCACGAGTACGTGGTCACGAGTGCGCGCCAGTCGCTGTTGTCCGCGACGTTTCTCGCACATCAGGCGTGGCTGATGACCGATGCGATCGTGCGTACGGTCTTCCGGCTGCTCTTTACGCGCCGTCATCTACTCGAGTGGGTCTCCGCCGACCGGTTGGCCGGCGTCGAGCGGACCCTGGCGACGGTTATCGCGTCGATGTGGGCGGCGCCGGTGATTGCGGTCAGCGCCATCGTGCTGACGGCCGCGGTTGCCCCCGCGCGGCTGACGGTAGCGGCGCTGATGATCGCGCTGTGGCTGGTCTCGCCGGTGATCGCGCATCGCACCGGACAAACCACCGCCTGGGGCCCCGGGCCGGTGACCGACGACGACCGCACCTCACTGCGAAAAGTCGCGCGCAAGACCTGGCGGTATTTCGAAGAATTGCTCGGACCGGCAGACCACTGGCTGATTCCGGACAACTATCAGGACGATCGCGAGGACGTCATCGCGCACCGGACGTCGCCCACGAATATCGGTCTCCAGCTGCTCGCGACGGTGGCCGCCTACGATCTCGGGTACATCAGCGCGGCCGTCGTGATCGAGCGGCTCGAGCCGACATTCGCCACGCTGTTGCAGCTTCCCCGCTATCGGGGCCACTTCTACAACTGGTACGACACCCGGACGCTGACGCCGCTCGCCCCGTCCTACGTCTCTACGGTCGACAGCGGCAACCTGGCTGGCTATCTGGTCACGCTCAAGAATGCCCTGGCGGAGATGGCGGAGTCGGATCCGCTCATCGACGGCCGCGCGCTGTCAGGGATCGCGGATGCGGTGCTGCTCTGCGAGGACTGCCTTCCGTCGTCGTTCCGCGGCATCAGTCCCGCCGCCGGACGCAGTCTGCGGCGGGAGCTCAGCCAGCTGCAGGAGGCGCTCGGCGAGCGTCCCGAGTCACCCGACCGATGGCGCGAGCTGCTCGGCCGGATCGGCGATCAGCTGTCGTCGATCGGTGTGCTGCTCCACGAGGTGGAGGACGCCGCCGGCGCTGATCCGTCGCCGCAGATGTCCGAGGCCGCACTCTGGCTCGATCGCGCGAACACCGCCCTCGCCCAGCGGAACGCGGATCTCGAGCGCCCGGCATCCGACCTGGCGGACCTGAAAGACCGCGCGGCCCGGCTCGGCGACCTGGCCGACGACCTGGTCGAAGAGATGGAGTTCCGCTTCCTGTTCGACGCGCAGCGCCAGCTCTTCTCGATCGGCTACAGCGTGACGGACGGCCGCCTCGATCGGTCCTACTACGACACCCTCGCCTCCGAAGCGAGACTCGCCAGCTTCGTCGCCATCGCGACCGGCCAGGTGTCTCCCGAGCATTGGTTCAAGCTGGGACGCGCGCTGACGCCGAGCGGTCGCGCGCGTGCGCTCCTTTCCTGGAGTGCCTCGATGTTCGAGTACTTCATGCCGCTGCTGGTGATGCGTGCGTACCCCGGCACGCTGCTGGACGAGACCTACCGCGCGGTGCTCGAGCGCCAGATGCAGTACGGCGCGCAGCGGCGGGTGCCCTGGGGGATCTCGGAGTCGGCGTACAACGCGCAGGATCTCGAGCGCAACTACCAGTATCGGGCGTTCGGCGTGCCGGGCCTCGGCCTCAAGCGCGGGCTTGGAGACGATCTCGTCGCGGCACCCTACGCGAGCGCGCTCGCGGCGCCGCTGCTGCCCTCCGCCGTGGTGCGCAATTTCGAACGGCTGGCAAAGCTGGGAATGTCGGGCCCCTACGGCCTCTACGAATCGATGGATTTCACCCCGGAGCGTATCCCGGAAGGCGCGAACGGCGGCGTCGTGGTGCGAACGTTCATGGCGCATCACGTGGGAATGACGCTGGTCTCGATCGACAACGCGTTACACGACTTTCCGATGCAGCGTCATTTCCATGCAGAGCCCCGGATCCAGGCGGCAGACCTGCTGCTGCAGGAACGCATTCCGCATCAGGTCCCCCTCAAGACGGCTCCCGTGGACGTCGCGGAGCACGTGCCGTCCGCGCGCGCTGCGGTCAGCACGTCGGTGCGCAGGTACGCCACGCCGCACACCCTCAGTCCACGGCCGCATCTCCTCTCGAACGGCTCGTACGTCGTCATGGTGACCAACGCCGGCGGCGGCTACAGCAGGCGGCAGGGGATCGCGATGACCCGGTGGCGGGAAGACGTCACGATGGATGCCTGGGGAAGCTTCTGCTACATCCGCGATCTCGACAGTGGCCAGCTCTGGTCCACCACGCATCAGCCGACCGCGCACGAGGCGGATGAGCACGAGGCGGTGTTCGCGCCCGACCGGGCCGTCTTCCGCAGGCTCGACGCCGGGATCGAGACCCGCACCGAGATCGTGGTCTCTCCGGAGGATGATGCGGAACTGCGGCGGGTATCGTTGACCAATCACGGATCGAAGCCGCGGCGGCTGGACTTGACCAGCTACGCGGAGGTCGTGCTTGCCCCGGCGGACGCCGACCTCGCCCATCCGGCGTTCAGCAACCTGTTCGTCGAGACGTTCAGCATCCCTGAGCGCGACGCGCTGCTGTGTGTCCGCCGCCCGCGATCCGGAAACGACCGCAGGTTTCTCGTCCACGTGCTGAGCGGGCGCGCGCGCGGCGGGCTCGCGGCACAATTCGAAACGGATCGGGCGCGGTTCATCGGCCGTGGCGGCGCGTTGGACCGTCCGCTCGCGTTGACGACCGGCGTTCCCCTGTCCAACACGACGGGACCGGTGCTCGACCCGATCGTCAGCCTTCGGACGGCCGTCCGCCTGGCGCCCGGCGCCACCGCGCGCCTCACCTTCACCACGGCCTATGCGGAGAGTGACGAGGGGGCGCGCACGCTCGTCGAGAAATACCACGACCGCCGCGCGGTTGCGCGGGCGATCGCGCTGGCGAGTACGCACAACCAGATCGAGCTCAGGCATCTTGGCCTTACCAGCGAGGACACGATCGAGTTCCAGCGGCTCGGCGGACGACTGATCTCCGGCGACGCGCGGCTGCGCGCAGCCGAAGCGATCGAACAGAACGGCGCCGGTCAACGGGATCTCTGGAAGTACGGCATCTCCGGCGATCTGCCTATTCTCCTGGTGCGGGTGACGGAGGCCGGCGGCGTGCCGCTCGTCGGCGAGCTGCTGAAGGCGCACGAATATCTGCGCGGCAAGGGCTTGCTGTTCGATCTCGTCATCCTCAACGAACACCCGACGAGTTACCTGCAGCCGCTGCAGGACGAGCTGCTCCGGTTGATCGAGGGTGGGCCGGAGCAGGCGTGGATCGACAAACCCGGCGGCGTGTTTCCGCGCCGCGCCGACCTGCTTCCGCCCGACGATCAACTCCTGCTCAGGGCCTCGGCGCGTGTGGTCATGGATGCGGCCGACGGCGACCTGTCCAGTCAGCTCAGTCGCCAGCAGCTGCCGTTCGTGCCGGGACCAACCCGGTCCAGTATCTCGGACCCCGACGCCCCCGTGGCGGTGCCTGCTCCGTCACCGCCGCCGGCGATGCCGGAGCTCGAGATGTTCAACGGCTTCGGTGGCTTTGCGGACGACGGACGCGAGTTCGTCATTCGCGTCGGCGGCAACGGCGCCGGCGTGCCTCCCGTTCCCTGGACGAACGTGGTCGCTCAGGAGCGTTTCGGCTTCGCGTGCACCGAGTGTGGCCCCGGATATACCTGGTCGGGCAACAGCCACGAGAACCGCCTCACGCCGTGGAACAACGACCCGGTCGGCGATCCGCCGGGCGAAGCGTTGTTCATCCGCGACGAAGCGAGCGGCGCGTTCTGGTCCATGACGCCGCTGCCGGCGGGGGGCGGGCAGCCGTACGTCGTGCGGCATGGGCACGGCTTCACCGCCTACGAGCACGCGCGTGACGACATCGCGTCCGTGCTCACGCTTTTCGTGCCGCGCGAGGATCCGGTGAAGATCTTTCGTCTGTCGCTGAAGAACACGTCGGCGACTCGGCGGCGACTGTCGGTCACCTTCTATGCCGACTGGGTGCTCGGGGAGAATCGCACGCGGACGTCCATCCACGTGCTCACCGGGATCGAGCCGGAAACCGGCGCGGTCATCGCGCGAAATCACTTCCGGCAGGAGTTTCGCGAGCGCGTCGCGTTCCTCGATCTCTCGCCCGGCACCCCCCGCAGCGTCACCGGCGATCGCAGCGAGTTCATCGGACGAAACGGCAGGCTGCGCCGTCCGGCCGCGATGGGCCGCGACGAGCTGTCGAACCGAGTCGGAGCCGCATACGATCCGTGCGGCGCGATTCGCATCGTGATCAGTCTGGATCCCGGCGCCGAGCGGGTTGTCGCCGGTCTGCTCGGGGATGCCGGGAACATCGAGGAGGTACGGACGCTCGTGGCGCGTTACCGCGATCCCGCCGCCATGGACCAGGCGCTCCACGAGGTTCGTGCGTTCTGGCAGGAGATCCTCGGCACCGTCATCGTCCGGACACCGGATCGAGCCATCGACGTGCTCTTGAACGGGTGGCTCTTGTATCAAACACTGACCTGTCGCGTCTGGGGACGCTCCGCGTTCTATCAATCGAGCGGCGCGTTCGGGTTCCGCGACCAGCTGCAGGACACACTGGCATTGATTGCGTCCGCGCCGGCGATCCCGCGTGGTCAGCTGCTGCGCGCCGCCGCCCGACAGTTCGTCGAAGGCGACGTACAGCACTGGTGGCACGAGCCGGCTGGCCAGGGCGTTCGCACGCGATTCTCGGACGACCGCTTGTGGCTGCCGTACGCCGCGCTCCACTACGTCGCAGCGACAGGTGATGCCGGCGTGCTGGACGAGAACGTTCCCTTCCTGTCGGGCCGGGTGCTGAACCCCGGGGAACATGAAGCGTACGAGGTGCCTGGCATCGCCCGGGAATCCGGATCTCTGTACGAGCACTGCGTCCGGGCGGTCGACGTCAGTCTTGGTACCGGAGCGCACGGCTTGCCGTTGATGGGCACCGGCGACTGGAACGACGGCATGAACCTCGTCGGTGCCGACGGTCGCGGCGAGAGCGTGTGGCTTGGCTGGTTTCTGACGTCGATCCTCCGGCCGTTTGCGGACCTCGTGGAAGCCCGCGGTGACGCCGCGCGCGCGGCGACGTATCGCGAGCACGCGACCGCGCTTGCCTCGGCGATCGAACAGGCGTGGGACGGCGAGTGGTATCGCCGTGCCTACTTCGACGACGGGACGCCGCTGGGATCCCGGGAAAACACCGAATGCCGCATCGACGCGATCGCGCAGTCCTGGTCCGTGATCTCAGGCGTCGGCGACCCGGATCGCGCGCGGGCCGCCATGGCCGCCGTCGAGCAGCATCTCGTGCGTGCCGGCGAGCGCGTCGTGCTCCTGCTCACACCGCCATTCGACAAAATGGAGCCGAGTCCGGGCTACATTCGCGGGTATCTGCCTGGCGTGCGTGAGAACGGCGGTCAATACACGCACGCCGCAATCTGGAACGTGCTCGCCTTCGCGCGGCTCGGCGACGGCGATCGTGCGACCTCGCTGTTCGCGCTCCTCAATCCGGTGAATCACAGCCGCACGCCCGAGGCCGTCGCGCGTTACTGTGCGGAGCCGTACGTGGTTGCCGCCGATGTCTACTCCGTCAACCCGCACACGGGCCGGGGAGGCTGGACGTGGTACACGGGGTCTGCGGGCTGGATGTATCGCGTGGGGATCGAAGCGATTCTCGGGATCACCCTGCGCGACGGCGCACTGCAGATCAATCCATGTATTCCCAAGGCGTGGCCGGGCTTCGAGGCCGTCGTGAAACGCGGCCGCGCGTCCTACCACATCGTCGTCAGCAACCCCGCGGGCGTGAGCTGCGGCGTGTCACGGATTGAAGTGGACGGCATCGACGTCACCAGCAAGGGCGTGCCGATCGCCGCTGACGGGGCGGAACATGTCGTGCGGGTCGTGCTGGGATAGGAGCCTGTAGAACCTCGCCGGACCCCGCCGAACCCTGTAGAACCTGGCTGTTATCCCATCTTCTGCATCGAGGAGAGGAAGTCCTGATTCGACTTGGTCTTCCCCATCTTGTCGAGCAGCAGCTCCATCGCTTCGACCGCGGACAGCGGGTTGAGCACCTTGCGGAGCACCCACACGCGGTTGAGATCCTCGCGCGGCAGGAGCAGCTCCTCTTTGCGGGTGCCGCTCTTCTGCATGTCGATCGACGGGAACACGCGCTTGTCGGTGAGCTTGCGGTCAAGGTGGATTTCCATGTTGCCGGTCCCCTTGAACTCTTCGAAGATCACGTCGTCCATGCGCGACCCGGTGTCGATCAGCGCGGTGGCGATGATCGTCAGCGAGCCTCCCTCCTCGATGTTGCGCGCGGCGCCGAAGAATCGCTTCGGCTTCTGCAGCGCGTTCGAGTCGAGACCGCCCGACAGCACCTTGCCTGACGGTGGGATGACCGAGTTGTAGGCGCGGGCGAGCCGCGTGATGGAATCGAGCAGGATCAAAACGTCCTTCTTGTGCTCGACGAGGCGCTTGGCTTTTTCGATCACCATCTCGGCGACCTGCACGTGGCGCTGGGCCGGCTCGTCGAACGTCGACGAAATGACCTCGCCGTTGACCGAGCGCTGCATGTCGGTGACTTCTTCGGGACGCTCGTCGATGAGGAGGACGATGAGAAACACTTCGGGATGGTTCTTGGCGACCGACTGCGCGATGCTCTGGAGCAGCATGGTCTTGCCCGTGCGCGGCGGCGCGACGATCAGGCCGCGCTGGCCTTTGCCGATCGGCGCCATGAGGTCCATCACGCGCCCCGAGAGCTGGTCGGACGTGGTTTCGAGGATGAACCGCTCCTGCGGGTAGAGCGGCGTCAGGTTCTCGAAGAACAGCTTGTCGCGCGCCTGCTCCGGCGATTCGAAGTTGACCGCTTCGACCTTGATGAGCGCGAAGTAACGTTCCCCTTCCTTCGGCGGCCTGATTTGACCCGACACGGTGTCGCCGGTCTGGAGGTCGAACTTGCGAATCTGCGACGGCGACACGTAGATGTCGTCCGGGCCCGGAAGGTAGTTGTAGTCCGGCGCCCGCAGGAACCCGAATCCGTCGGGCAGCACTTCGAGGACGCCTTCCGAGAAAATGAAGCCGCTCTGCTCGGTCTGCGCTTTGAGGATCTGGAAGATCAGCTCCTGCTTTCGCATCCCGGTGGCGCCGGCGACGTTGAGGTCCTTGGCGATCTGGGTGAGCTGCTGGATGCTCTTGTCCTTCAGATCGTTGATGTTGAGGCCGCGTCCGCGGCGCCCCTCTTCCCCACCGCGTTGCTGCGGCGGCGCCGGTTGCGGCGGCGCTTGCTGCGCCTGCCCCGCGGGCTGTGCCTCCGGTGCGGCGGCGGCGGTTTCCTGGGGTGCCTGTTCGCCGTTTGGCTGGTCGGCGGTGGCAACTTGATCTGCGGGCTGACGCCCGGGCGTGCGTTTGTTCGGCATGAGACTACTGGCGCTGTCTGTCGATTAGAAAGTTACGGTTTGTGTTAGTGCGTTGACTACAGCTCGGTGCGGAGCGGAGTGCGCGTTGTGAAAGGCTCCGCGGCTACGGCGGATTATGCGGAAGTGTTGTGCTCGGTCGAGTATAGGCGCGCGGTTGAGGCATGTCAACCCGTGTCCGGGAGACAACGGAGAAGACGGGGCAAACGGGGAAAGGCGCTCGCGCTAACCACGGAGGAACGGAGTCACGGAGAGTCTATTTTGGGGAGAGGAAAAGACGCCCGTTTTGGTTCCTGAAAGCAATAATCTCCGTTTTCTCCGTTGCTCCGTGGTGAGCGCCAGCGGTTTTCTCCGTTTTCTCCCTCCCCTCCGTTATCTCCATCAGGCGTAAGGCGACTCCCCAATCGCGATAATGCTGCAGGCCTGTATCGTCTTGAGCCCGAGTTCTCGTGCGCGGGCGACGACTTCGGGTCCGTCGGCTCCCGGATTGAGCCAGACCTCGGGGACGCCCTTCTGCGCGAGCTGCTCCATCACCCGTACCCCATACCGGGGCGGCACGTAGACCGTGGCCATGTCGATGGGCCCCGGCACGTCGAGGACCGAGGGATATGTCTTGTGGCCCTCCACCTCGGCCTCGTTCGGATTGATCGCGATCACCGAGAATCCCTGCCGCTCGAAGGCACGCAGCGCGCGGTTCCCGAATTTCATTCTGTTGCTGGATGCGCCGATCACCGCGACGATCTTCGACATGGAAGCATTGTACTTACCAGTCGTACAATCGATTGCATGGCCACGCTGGCCGATATTCTCGAGGTTCGAACGGCTGAGGCCGCGCCGGAGCTCGTCGAGCGCATCTCCAAGGATCGCCTGCGCTGCTACGCGTGCGGACACGAGTGCCCGATTCCCGACGGCGCAGTCGGCGTGTGCAAAGTGCGCTTCAACCGCGGCGGGCACCTGCGCGTCCCGTGGGGATACGTCGGCGGCATCCAGTGCGACCCGATCGAGAAGAAACCGTTCTTTCACGCACATCCTGGAGCGCTCGCCTTCAGCTTCGGCATGCTCGGATGCGACCTCCACTGCTCCTATTGCCAGAACTGGGTCACATCGCAGGCATTGCGCGATCCGCAGGCCATCGCGCCGCCAATCGATGCGTCGCCAGCCGCGCTCGTGCAGGAAGCCATTCGGCTCGGTGCGCAGGTTGTCGTGAGCACGTACAACGAGCCGCTCATCACCAGTGAGTGGGCGGCGGCAATCTTCAAGGACGCGCGCGCCGCGGGACTGATGACCGCGTACGTCTCGAACGGCAACGGCACGTCGCGGGTGCTCGAGTACATCCGTCCCTGGGTCGATCTCTACAAAGTCGACCTCAAGAGCTTCGACGACCGCCATTACCGTCAGCTCGGCGGTCGCATCGAGCCCATTCTCTACACGATTCGCGCGCTGCACGAGATGGGAATCTGGCTCGAGATCGTGACGCTGCTGATCCCGGGCTTCAACGACTCGGACGATGAACTCGAGCGGCTGACTGCATTCATCGCGGGCGTCTCCCCCGACATTCCCTGGCACGTGACGGCGTTTCACAAGGACTACCGGATGAACGATCCGGAGAACACGACGCCGGAAATGCTCGTCGCCGCAGCCGAGCGCGGGCGCCGCAACGGGTTGCGGTATGTGTATGCGGGGAATCTGCCGGGACGCGTCGGCGATCTGGAACACACGCAGTGTCACAACTGCCGCGCCATGCTCGTGGAGCGCTACGGCTACTTCATCCAGCGCTACCGGCTGACCGAGAACGGGACCTGCCCCGATTGCGGCACGGCGATTCCGGGGCGGTGGGGCAAGCGATTCGCCGGGCAGATCGCGTCCACGCCGTTCCTCCCGGGATCCCGGCGGCTGCGCACTCTCTAAATACTCAATCCCTGATTCAGTGCGCCTGGGCGAGCGCCGCGTCGATTGCGGTCTTGAACTCCGCGTACGGCTTCGCGCCGTAGACGGACCCGATGACCTTCAGCGGCGATCCCGCCGGCGGAGTCAGGCCGATCAGTACGAGCGGCGTTCCGCCGACGCCGAGCTGTTGCACGCGCGCGATGCTGGCGCGGATCTCGGCGGCATGGGCGCCGCCGTTGCCGTTGTTCATGCACGCCTCGAACTTCTTCATATCGAGGCCGAGCATGCTCGCCTGGGTGACGAGCTGCGACGCTTCGCGCGCGGGCGAATTCGTGAACAGCAGATCGTGCATCTGCCAGTACTTGCCCTGGTCGCCGGCGCATGCCGCGGCCTCGTGCGACTTGAACGCATCCGGATGGAGCTGCGCGATCGGGTAATCGACGAACACGTACTGCACCTTGCCCGTGTTCACGTACTCCGCAAGCAGCTGCGGCATCGTCTGCAGCACCTGCCGCCGGCAGAACGGACAGTGGTAATCCGACACTTCGACGAGCGTGATCTTTGCCGCGGCATTTCCCTTGGTCGGCTCGCCGGCGATCGCGATCTGCTTGTTCGCGAACTGATCCCCCTCGGGCTGCGCCTGCGCGCGCTGGCCGAGGAGAATCGACTTGATCGTGTCGAGGTCCCGCTGCATCTGTGCCTGCTGCGCCTTGAGCGACTGCACCTCGCGTTTGAGCGCGGCCAGCTCCTCGCTCTGCGTTTGCGGCGGAGAAAGCGACAGCAGTGCCAGGAGGGTAATGCTGGAGAGCTTGAGCAACATGGGACGCAACATTGTACCAGTTACGGGAACATCTTGCCGGGATTCAGGATGCCATGCGGATCGAACGCCTTCTTCACCCGCTTCATCAGCGCGATCTCCTCATCCGAGAGCTCGAGCGGGAGGAAGCGCGCCTTGGCGAAGCCGATGCCGTGTTCGCCACTGATGGAGCCCTCGAGCGCGACGACGCCGGCGAACAGCACCTCCTCTGCCTCGTGCGCCCGGACGATCTCCTCGCGGTTGTCCTTGTCCACCATGATGTTCACGTGGATGTTCCCGTCGCCCGCGTGACCGAAGCACGGAATCCGCAGGTTGAATCGGTCGCGAATGTCCCGCACGAGCGCGAACAGCTCCGGAATCCGTCCTTTGGGCACCACGACGTCGTGGTTGAGCTTTAGTGAGGCGATCGTCTTCAGCGACAGCGAAAGCTCGCGCCGCACGCGCCACAGCTCATCCCGTTCCTCTTCGCTGCGTGCCCGGAGGACCTCGGTCGCCCCGGCGGCGCGGCACGCGTCCTCGACACGTCCGGCTTCCTCCTCGATCGCCTGCTCGATGCCATCGACCTCGAGCAGGAGCAACGCCGCCGTGCCTTCCGGTGCGAGCGATCGCACGTTGAGGTTTCGCGCGACCGCGTCGAGCGACTCGCCATCAATCAATTCGAGCGCTGCCGGGACGACCCGCGCGCGGATGATGTTGACGACCGCAGCCGCCGACGATTCGACATCGGGAAACGTCGCGCGAAGCGTGATTTGCCGCGGGGGTTTCGGGACGAGCCGCAGGATGATCTTCGTGATGATCGCCAGCGTCCCTTCCGATCCGACGAGGAGCTGGGTGAGGTCGTATCCGACGACGTTCTTGACCGCCTTGCCGCCGGTCTGAACCACCTCACCGGTCGGCAGGACCGCTTCGAGCCCGAGCACGTAACGTTTCGTCGTCCCGTACTTGAACGCCCGGGGTCCGCCCGCGCACTCGGCGACGTTGCCCCCGATGACCGACTGTCGCAGCGACGCGGGATCGGGGGGATAGAACAGGCCCACCTGCTCCACCGCGTCCTGCAGATCCCCGGTCACGACGTTCGGCTCCACGACCGCGACGAGATTCGCCTCGTCGATTTCGAGGATGCGGTGCATCCGTTCGAGCGCCACGACCACCCCGCCGTGCGTCGGCACCGAGCCGCCGGTGTAGCCGGTTCCGGCTCCGCGCGGGACGATGGGGAGACGGCGTTCGGCGCAGATGCGCACCACGCCGGCGACATCTTCGGTGGTGCCCGGAAACACGACAATGTCGGCGGGCGACCCGCGCTTCAGCGCGTCCGTGCCGTAGAGCGCTCTTGCGTCGGCGTCGGTTCTGACGTGCGCCGCGCCAAGCAGCGACACGAACGCGTCGACGACATCCGCGGCAATCACCCGGCGACGGCTTTGCGCCCCTCCATCGATCGCATGAAGGCGAGCAGTTTCTCGGTGCCGCGCTGGAGCACGTCGAGCGACGTGGCGTAGGACAGGCGCAGGAAGCCAGGCGCGTCGAATGCCTCCCCCGGTGTGACCGCCACCCGCACTTCGTCGAGCAGCACCTGGGCGAGCTCACCGGTGGTGCGGATGCCATCGGGGGACAGGAACTCGGAGACGTCAGGGAACAGGTAGAACGCGCCGGCCGGTTTCACCAGCCGGATGCGCGGCTCCGCCGACAACCACTCGCAGGTCTGATCGCGGCGGTGGCGATACTCGTCGAGCATCTCGGTCACGCATTCCTGGGGACCGTTCAGCGCGGCAGTGACCGCTTTCTGCGTGATCGAGCACACGTTCGACGTCGAATGACTCTGCAGCGCGTTGCACGCGCCGACCAACGACGCCGGTCCGATCGCCCAGCCGCAGCGCCACCCGGTCATCGCGTACGCTTTCGAGGCCGATCCGCAGAGGACCGTGCGATCGCGCAAGCGATCGTGAAGAATGCGCGGCAGATTGTGCGGCGTCGGATCGTAAATGAGCTTGTCGTAGCACAAATCCAGGAGCACCCAGATGCCGCGGCGTGCCGCCTCGTCGGCGATCGCCGTCATCGCTTCCTCGGAAATCAGCGCGCCGGTCGGGTTGCCCGGGGAATTGATGATGATCCCGCGGGTCCGTGGCGTGATCGCCGACAGGATGGGTTCGGCGCGCACCGTGAAACCGTCTTCGGCGTGCGTGTGCACGAGGACCGGCGTCGCCTCCGCCAGCTTGACCTGCTCGACGAGCGTCGGCCATCCGGGCATGTGGGTGATGACTTCGTCACCGGCGCCGAACAGGCACATCGCTGCGTTGTACAGCGCCTGTTTCCCCCCCGCGGTGATGATCGTCTCGGCCGGCGCGTACTCGACGCCGTAGTCCGTGCGATAGCGCGCGACGACGGCGCGCTTCAGTTCGTCGGTCCCCGAGTTGGTCGTGTATTTGGTGAAGTTCGCATCGATGGCCGCGTGCGCAGCCGCCGAGATATGTTTGGGCGTCGGAAAATCCGGCTCGCCGGCGCCGAAGTCGAGCACGTCGACTCCCTGGGCCTTGAGCTTCAACGCCTCCGCCGTCACCTTCATCGTCGGAGACACGCCAATCCGCTTCGTACGATCTGCGAGCATCTGGGTCAGGCCCTCAAGGTTTCGCGCGCGAGCTTCTTCTCGCGCAACCGTTTTTCCACACTGTCCGGCACGAGCCCGTGCACGGATCCGCCGAGCGCGACCACCTCCTTGACGAGCCGCGAGCTCACGTAGGTGTAGGGTTCGGCGGGCATCATGAACACCGTTTCGACCTCGGCATTCAGCTTGCGATTCATCAGCGCCATCTGCATCTCGAACTCGAAGTCCGAGACGGCGCGCAACCCGCGCACGATGACTCCGGCGCGGCGCCGACGAGCGTAATCCACGAGCAGCCCGTCGAAGGTGTCCACTTCGACATTGGGCGCACCGGCGAACGCCTCGCGCGCGATCTCGACCCGCTCGGGCACGGTGAAAAGTGGTGCCTTCTCGAGGTTGATCAGCACCGCGATGACGATGCGATCGAAGAGCCGCGCGCCGCGGCGGATGATATCGACGTGTCCGTTGGTCAGCGGATCGAAGGAACCGGGATAGATTGCGACAACGTTATTCACTTCAATCCTTGTTGGGTGCGGTTTCGCCGGCCTGGTCGCCGCCGGCGTCGCCGGACCGCTGATACAACGTCAGCGCGCTGTCGCCCGACACGATCTCGCGGGTGCGGACCAGCGGTCCGCTGGTCTCCGGCGCGGCGTCGCGCGTCGCGTGCTCGAGAATCAGCAGCGCGCCGCCGGCGATCAGCGGACCGCCGGCCTCGAGCGCCGCCGCCAATTCCGTCGCACCGTATGGGGGATCCAGGAAAACGAGGTCGAATCGGTGCCCTGCGGGCGGCCGCTCGTTTCCCGCAAACCTCGCGCGGATAATAGCATAGCGGTCAGTCACGCCGCAGTGTTCGAGGTTCGCCTCGATGAGCGCCACCGCGCGGCGATCGCGCTCCACGAACGTGACATGCGCCGCGCCACGGCTCAGCGCCTCGAGTCCGACCGCGCCGCTGCCCGCGTAGCCGTCGAGCACCGTCGCTCCGGGAATCCGCGGCGCCACGACGTTGAACAACGTCTCGCGCAGCTTGTCCGACGTCGGACGCAGCCCGTCCCACGTCGGGGCCTGGAGGCGACGACCTTTCAGACTTCCAGCGATGATCCGCATCTGGAGCACACGGAGAGGACGGAGGGCACGGAGAAATTGAACCACGGAGACACGGAGCCACGGAGGTCATTTTTCAAGAGAAAGCCCTCTCCCCAAAAATATAGCTCCGTGACTCCGTTGCTCCGTGGTTAGCGCCAGCGCTCTTCCCCGTTGTCTCCGTCTCCTCCGTGCTCTCCCTAGCCGATGCCCACCAACCCGAACCGCTGCTCCCAACTCGTTCTGACGAACGCCGCGAGTGTCTCGGCTTGGTTCTTGTCGTCCAGTGCGGCGACCGCTTCGCGCCGTGCCTCTTCCATCAGCTGATGGTCGCGAACGAGATCCCCGACCCGCAGCGTGGGCATGCCGGACTGTCGCGTGCCGAAGAAATCGCCCGGACCGCGGAGCTCGAGATCGCGCTCGGCGATCTCGAAGCCGTCGGTCGTTTCGGTGAGCGCCTTCAGCCGCGCGCGTCCCTGATCGGTCAGCGGCGACTGGTACAGCAGAACGCAATACGACTGGTGGGGACCGCGCCCAACGCGGCCGCGGAGTTGATGCAGCTGTGAGAGTCCGAACCGCTCGGCGTGTTCGACCAGCATCACCGCCGCGTTCGGCACGTCCACGCCGACCTCGACGACCGTCGTCGAGACTAGCACGTCGAACTCGCCGCGCGCGAAGGCGCCCATCACGCGCTCCTTCGCGTCAGAGTTCATTCTGCCGTGCAGCAACGCGACCCGGTAGGCCGGGAACACGTCCTGCGACAGATGATCGGCCATCTCGGTGGCGGCCTTGAGATCCACCTTTTCCGACTCTTCGACCAGCGGGTAGATGATGTAGGCCTGCCGGCCGCCGTCGATCTGCGCGCGGACGAAATCGTAGATCTCGTCGCGCCGCGATTCCGGCTTGGCGATCGTCTTGATGGGGTGCCGCCCTGGCGGCATCTCGCGCATGACGGAGACGTCGAGATCGCCGTAGGTGGTCAGCGCCAGCGTCCGCGGAATCGGCGTCGCCGTCATGACCAGCACGTCCGGATGCAGTCCCTTGGCCCGCAGCGTCGCGCGCTGCAGCACGCCAAACCGATGCTGCTCGTCGATGATCACCAGCCCCAGTTCGCGGAACGCGACCGGATCCTGGACCAGCGCGTGGGTGCCGACGGCCAGATGGAGGGATCCGCCGGCGAGCTCGGCCTGCAGCTCACGGCGCTTCTTCGCGGGCGTCGCCCCGGTAAGCAGCGCGATACGGAAACGCGAGGACTCCAGCAGCTTGCGAATCGTGATGAAGTGCTGCTCGGCGAGGATTTCGGTGGGCGCCATGAAGGCGACCTGCAGGGCGTTCTCCATCGCCACCAGCGCCGCCATCAGCGCGACAATCGTTTTGCCGGACCCGACGTCCCCCTGCAGCAGCCGGTTCATCGGCTGCGGACGCTTCATGTCCTCGACGATCTCGGCGACGGCTTTCTTCTGGTCGCCGGTGAGTTTGAACGGCAGGACCCGGCGCGCTGACTCGCGGATGTCGTCGTTGATGATCACGGAGCGCGGCTTACGCTCCGCGTCCGACTTGCGGCGGCGCATCACCAGTCCCAGCTGAAACAGGAAGAACTCTTCGAAGATCAACCGCCGTTGCGCCGGCGCGCCGAAGGCGTTCAGCGTGTCGATCGGCGTGCCGGCGGGGGGAAAGTGCACGTCGAGGAGCGCCGTCCGGCGATCGGCCAGCTGGTGCCGCGATCTGACCCCGGTCGGCAGCGGATCCGGGATCTCCGCCGGCAAGCCGCTGAGCGCCTGGTGCACGATCGCGCGCTGCATCTTCGTCGTCAGCGTCCCCGTCTTTTCGTAGATCGGGACGATGCGGCCGGTGTGCAGCGTGTCGTCCTCGGGCTCACCCGATTCGTCGTCTTGTTTGAGGAGTTCGTACTGCGGACTCTGCAGCTGGATGCCGTGCGAGGTCAGCTCCAGTTTGCCGAAGAGGATCACCCGCTGGTGTGGGTGAAAGACGTCGTTGAGGAACGGTTGATTGAAGAAGACCGCCCGCAATGCGCCGGTGCGATCGCGCACGAGCATCTCGAAGATCTTGAAGCGCGGCCGTCGCGTGGGACGGATACCGCAGCTGACAATCTCGCCGACCACCGACGCGGCGTGTCCGGGACGGAGCGATGCGATCGTTTGGAAGCTGCCCCGATCCTCGTAGCGAATCGGAAATCGATAGAGAAGATCCTCGACGGTGGTCAGGCCGACTCGCTGGAGATCGGCGGCTCGCCTCGGTCCAACGCCTTTCAGGTACTGAAGCGGCGTGTCGAGCGCCACCGCGTTATTGCACCACGGTGGACGTGCCGGATCCGACGCGGATTTCCTTGATGCGCGCCGGCAGCTCGAACGGCGCGTCCATGTCGATGCCGCCAGGATTCTCCGGCGTACGCGAGTAGTACGACAGCAGCTCCTGAACCACGGCCTTCGGGATGGGCACCCCCTTGACCTCCGCCGATTCGAGCACGAACTGCCCCTTGCCGTCCTTCGTGGTCAGGTGTCCCGCAGCCGTGATCGGCAGTTGCCCGCCGAGATACGCAAGCGGATCGAGCCAGCCGCGCTGCTTCTGTTTGCGCACGGCATCCAGATCGACGATCGCCCGACCGGCCACCCGCCCGTCTCCAACCGCAGTGAGCTCAGGTTCGGTGACCCCGACGGGGATTTGATCGGCGGCCTTCAGGCGGATATAGGAGTTGACCTCGATGTCGGTGACAGCGGTCGATCGCTTCGACGACGCTTTGGCGGAAGGTTTGGCGTTTCCAAACTCGACGATCTTGGTCAGCTTGGCCTGGAAGCGCTCCGCGTCCTCTTTGGACACGCGTACCGTGCCCGCCAGAAGCGTCGCAACCGACACGAACACGGCGACAGCCAGTGCGGCAGCACGGGACATAGCTCGATTGTACGACAGGGTTCGGCAGGGTTCGACGAGGTTCTCCTCGGTTCTACCAGGTTCGGTTCTGCTGGGTTCGAACAGGGTTCAGTTCTCCTGGGTTCTACTCGCGCGCGGTTCTGCTGGGTTCGGGGTTCTGTGCGGTTCGACGCATCCTTAGAACTGGGAACCCTGCGGAACCGAACCCTGTAGAACCGAACCCCGTCGAACCCCGTAGAACCCCGCCGAACCCTGTAGAACCCATCATGAGCCGCCGCGCCGGCCGGCAGCGGCCTGGCGCGCGCGCATGAGCAGGTCGAGTTTCCGCCGCTCGATGGTTTCCTCGAAAACCCGGAACCGTGCCTGCTGCGGCACGTCGAGCAGTTCGTCGATCGAGTCGTACGCGCGTCGCAGCTCAGCGGCGGACCGATCATCGAGCTCCCTGATGGTTTTCAGGTCCGTCCGGATGGCGTTCTCGTCGTACGGCGCGTTGGTGCCGGGGCCGGCCAGCCGCCGGAGATTCTGAATGAGCTGATTGCGCGTCTGCTGATTCCTGCGCCGCGTTTCCTGCAGTTTCTTCAGCCGGGTGACGAATGTGCCGTACTGGTTGTCGTTCAG
>Ga0310810_10000665_pt1 | contig 34469 bp, 26 predicted proteins | sample NCmetagenome_FD_207641 | JGI IMG/M metagenome (GOLD analysis project Ga0310810, IMG submission 207641) | Soil microbial communities from experimental microcosm in Duke University, North Carolina, United States - NC | ecosystem: Engineered > Artificial ecosystem > Soil microcosm > Unclassified ... | reverse complement strand
GGGCCTCGATGCCGTTTCCGTCGGCCGAAAGCTCGCCGCCATTCGCAGCCTGTATCGCTTCCTCGCCCGGCGCGGCGCGGTGCGCCGCAACCCGGCGCGCGAGGTGCGCGCGCCGCGGCCCGCGCGCAAGCTTGTGACGTTCCTGCCGATGGCGGAGGCGGAGGCGGTGGTGGACGGGCGCGCCGTCGCTGGCTCCGCGCGCGAGCGCGACGTCGCCGTCCTCGAGCTGCTGTACGCGACCGGGCTGCGCGTGTCGGAGCTGTGCGGCCTCGATCTCGATGCGCTCGATCGCGACGCCCGGACGGTCCGCGTGCTCGGCAAGGGTAGCAAGGAGCGCATCGTGCCCTATGGCGCCGCCGCCGCACGCGCGCTCGACGCGTACGTGGCGCGGCGCGCCCCGGCCGCCCGCGGTCCCGTGTTCGTGAACCAGCGCGGCGGGCGGCTGACGCCGCGCTCGATTCACACGATCGTACGCCGCGCCGTTCGCGCCGCGGGGGTCTCGCGACGTGTGGGCCCGCACACGCTGCGCCACACGTTCGCCACGCATCTGCTCGACGGCGGCGCCGACCTGCGAATGATCCAGGAGCTCCTCGGACATAGCCGTCTGTCGACGACCCAGCGCTACACCCACGTCAGCACCGCGCAGCTGCTCCGAATCTACGAAGCCGCCCATCCCCGCGCTGCCGCACGCGACGGGTCGCGCGCGAAGAAGCTTTAGGGGGTCGCACGATCGACGCAGCTTGGATCGGATACGTCTTTCGCTCCGGCGTTTCCGCTCAGCGTCCCGAGAGCTCCTTCGATGTAGGCGCCGACCTCGCATCGGATCCCGAATCGACCGTTGGCGGTCGTCGTCGTATTCGGCTGCTCGAACAGGCGCATGGCGGAATCCGCGAGATTCACGCCCGAGTTCCCGAAGACGCGAATCCCATCCTGCCCGTTGCCGTTGAAGACGTTGGCGGCCACGTCGGCATGGGACGTCTGCTGCACGGTCAAGCCATGACGCCGATTGTCGCTGATCGTATTTCCAATGATGCGAGCGGTCGAGGACCGCAGAATCATGATGCCATCGCCGCCGTTGTTCTCAACGACGTTCGGCTGCGGAACTCGATCGCCTGTCTGCATGACGCCGAAGTGGACGGACGCACTGCCGAGCACCAGAACTCCGTGCGACTGGTTCTGCCGAATGATGTTCTTGACGACACGCGCAAAGCTGTTCTGGGAGACCTCGAGACCGCTGAGAGCGGCGTTCTGCATCGTGTTGCCCTCGACGATCGCCGTCGCGCCTCGGTTGATCGCGATGCCGAACTGTCCCCCCGTGACCGTCAGGTTTTTGATCGTGATCTCACGTCCCAGGACCTGGACGCCGGGCTGGCGCGCATCCGGGGCGTGGATCGTTCCCTTGCCCTGGCCGTCGAGGGTGACGTGATTGACTCCCGCCTGAATCAGGACGTTCTCTCGGCAAGTCCCCTGTACTAGGACAACATCGCCCCGTTGCAGGCGCGAGAGCACCGGTCCCAGGGCACCTCCCGTATTGCAATCGACCGTCACCGTTTCTGCAGTGACCCGCAATACGACGGCGAGCCCGAGACACAGGAGGATCAGGGGGCTGACGATCCCGACGCGCCTGGCCACTTCCATTTCGTCTCCTTTCAAAGGCGCCTCGCGGCCCCCGCTACAATAAACCCCGCTACAATAAGCCGATGTTTCACGCCACCACCGTCCTCAGTGTCCGACACCGCGCCCAGGTCGCCATGGCGGGCGACGGACAGGTGACGATCGGCCAAACGGTCGTGAAGGCGGGCGCCCGCAAGGTGCGAAAGGTCTACGGCGACCGGGTGCTCGCGGGCTTCGCCGGCGCCGCCGCCGACGCGTTCACCCTGTTCGCACGATTCGAGGCCAAGCTCGAGGAGCACCGAGGCAACCTGCCGCGCGCGGCCGTCGAGCTCGCCAAGGACTGGCGTACCGACCGGGTACTGCGACGGCTCGAAGCGCTGCTTGCGATCGCCGATCGCGACCATTCGCTGATCGTCTCGGGCACGGGTGACGTCATCGAGCCCGACGACGGCTTGATTGGCATCGGCTCGGGGGGGCCATACGCGCTCGCCGCCGCACGCGCGCTCGTTTCGCACTCCGACCTCGACGCCAAAGCCATCGTGACGGAAGCGATGCGGGTGGCGGCGACGATTTGCATCTACACCAACGATCAGATCACCGTGGAAGCGCTGTGAGTCACACCAGCAGTCCAAACAGCCTCACGCCGGCGCAGATCGTCGCCGAGCTCGACCGGTACATCGTCGGTCAGGCAAAAGCGAAGCGCGCCGTGGCCATCGCGCTGCGCAACCGCTGGCGGCGGCAGAACCTGCCGCCCGAGCTGCGCGACGAGGTCGCGCCGAAGAACATCATCATGATCGGGCCCACCGGGGTGGGGAAGACCGAGATCGCGCGGCGGCTGTCGCGCCTCGCGCAGGCGCCCTTCGTCAAGGTCGAGGCATCGAAGTACACCGAGGTCGGCTACGTCGGCCGCGACGTCGAGTCGATGATCCGCGATCTCACCGAGCTCGGCGTCAACATGGTCAAGGGCGAGCTGATGGCTCAGGTGCAAGAGAAGGCGGAGCGGCAGGCCGAGGACCGGCTGCTCGAGCTGCTGCTGCCGCGCGCGGGGGGCGAGCCGTTCGGCAGCGCGTCGCTCGAGCAGGTGAGTGCGGGCGCCTCGCGCGAGGCCACGCTCGACAAGCTCCGCGCGCAGCTGCGCGCGGGCAAGCTCGACGAGCGCATGGTCGGCGTGCTGTCGGGCCAGGGCATGGAAGAGATGGGGATGCATCTCAACGACATGCTCAGCAACATCCTGCCGGCCAAGACCAAGCGCCGCCGCGTCCGCGTCGCCGACGCGCGCAAGATCCTGGTGCAGGAAGAGGCGGCGAAGCTCGTCGACATGGAGGAGGTCGTCGCCCAGGCCATTCGCCGGGTCGAGAACTCCGGCATCGTGTTCCTGGACGAGCTCGACAAGGTGGCGGGCCGGCAGAGCGCCGCCCATGGCCCCGATGTGTCGCGCGAGGGCGTGCAGCGCGACCTGCTGCCGATTGTCGAGGGCTCGGCGGTGACGACGAAGTACGGCGTGGTGCGGACCGACCACGTCCTGTTCATCGCGGCCGGCGCGTTTCACGTTGCCAAGCCGTCCGATCTCATCCCCGAGCTGCAGGGCCGATTTCCCATCCGCGTCGAGCTGGAGCCCTTGACGCGCGAGGATTTCATCCGCATTCTGACCGAGCCCCGGAACGCGCTCGTGCGGCAATACGTGGAGCTGCTGAAGACGGAAGCCGTCACGTTGCGTCTGTTGCCGGAGGCGGTGGAGGCCATCGCGGAGATCGCGATGCGCGTGAACGAGAGCACCGAGAACATCGGTGCGCGGCGGCTCTACACGGTGATGGAGAAGCTCTTGGAGGACATCTCGTTCGATGCCCCGGACCTGCCAGGTAAGGAGCTGACGATCGACGCCGAGTACGTGCGGCAGCGGCTCGCCGACATCTGGCGCGACCAGGACCTCTCGCGCTACATCCTCTGATGGCGATGGAGAACGCGGCCAAGCGCGTCGAGATCCTCATGGAGGCGCTCCCGTACATCCGGGAGTTTCGGGGCAAGTCCGTCGTCATCAAGTACGGTGGCGCGGCCATGGACCAGGCCGACCTCAAGGAGTCGTTTGCGCTCGACGTCATCCTCTTGCATCTGGTCGGAATCGATCCCGTCATCGTGCACGGCGGCGGACCGCAGATCGGCGCGCTCATGAAGCGCCTGGGCAAGCAGCCCACGTTCGTGGGCGGCATGCGCGTGACCGACGAGGAAACGGTCGAGATCGTCGAGATGGTCCTCGTCGGCAAGATCAATAAGGAGATCGTCGGCCTCATCAACCATCATGGCGGCAAGGCCGTCGGGCTCTCCGGCAAGGACGGCCAGCTGCTGCTGGCGCGCCGTCGGCTGCACCGGCTGCCGAGCGGCGAGACCGTGGACATCGGCCTGGTGGGCGAGGTGGAGCGCGTCAACGCCGAGCCGATCCGGCTCCTGGAGGAGCGCGGCTTCATCGCGGTCATCGCGCCGGTAGGCGTCGGCGGTGGCGGCGAGACGTACAACATCAACGCGGATCTCGTTGCGGGCGAGGTGGCGGCCGCGCTCGGCGCCGAGAAGCTCATCCACCTGACCGATGTGCAGGGAATCAAGGACAAGGATGGCAAGCTTGTGAGCACGCTCGCGCGCAAGGACGCCGAGCGGCTCATGAAGGCAGGCGTCATCGACGGCGGAATGCTGCCGAAGGTCGAGTCCGCGCTGCGCGCGCTGCAGGGCGGCACCGCGAAGGCCCACATCATCGACGGCCGCGTGCCGCACGCGATCCTGCTCGAGCTGTTCACCCGCGAAGGCATCGGCACGGAGATCGTACTGTGAAGGACGACAAGATCGACACGAAGACGCTGATCGAGTGGTCGGCGACATACCACACCCCGAACTACGGCGGCCGCACGCCGATCGTGCTCGTCCGAGGCGAGGGCACGCGCGTGTGGGATTCCGACGGCCGCGAGTACCTCGACTTCACGACGGGGATCTCGGTGACCTCGCTCGGTCATTGCCATCCCGTCGTGACGGGCGCCATCCGCGAGGCAGCGGCGACGGTGCTGCACGTGTCGAACATCTTCCACGCCGCGCCGCAGATCCATCTGGCAAAGCTGCTGGTCGAGCACTCGTTCGCCGATCGCGTGTTCTTCTGCAACTCCGGTGCGGAGGCCAACGAGGCGGCGCTGAAGCTGGCGCGAAAATACGGCAAAGAAAAGCTCGCCGACGACCGCTACGAGATCATCGCGACGAACAACTCGTTCCATGGCCGCACGCTGGCGACCGTCACCGCCACCGGGCAGCCGAAGTATCAGCACGGCTTCGAGCCGCTCATGCCCGGCTTCAAGCATGTGCCCTACAACGACCTGCGTGCGATGGAGCGCGCCATCGACAGCCACACGGCGGCGATTCTCGTGGAGCCGATCCAGGGCGAGGGCGGCGTGCACGTGCCCGACGACGACTATCTGCCCGGGCTCCGAAAGCTCTGTGACGAGTCGGGGGCACTGCTGATCTTCGACGAGATCCAGACGGGTGTCGGTCGCACGGGCAAGCTGTGGGCGTACGAGCACGCGGGGGTTGAGCCCGACGTCATGACGCTCGCGAAGGCGCTCGCGAACGGCGTCCCGATCGGCGCGATGTTGTGCCGGAGCGACGCGGCGAGCGTGCTCACGGCCGGCTCGCACGGCTCGACGTTTGGTGGCACGCCCTTCGTCACCCAGGTCGCGCTCGCGACGCTGACGACGGTCATCGGCGACAAGCTCCCCGAGCGGGCCGCCCGGATGGGCCGCGAGCTCATGGACGCGCTGCGTGCTCTGCAGGCGTCGTGTCCGGTGATCAAGCAGGTCCGCGGCCGCGGACTTCTCGTCGGCGTCGAGCTCAGTACGGCTGCGGCGCCAGTGCTCGACGCCTGCCGCGAGCAGGGCCTGCTCGTCCTGAGCGCGGGCGAGAAGGTGGTGCGGCTGGTGCCGCCGTTGATCGTGGAGTCCGCCGACATCCGGCGCGCCGTCGACGTGTTGAAAACGGTGCTCAGCAAGGCCGCCGCGTGAAGCATTTCGTCTCCGCCGCCGACCTCACGCGCGAGCAGCTGCTCGGGCTCTTCGAACTCGCGGCCGACCTGAAGCAACGCTGGAAGGAAGGGCGCCGCGGTGTCCCGCTCGCCGGCCGCTCGCTGGCGCTGATCTTCGAAAAGCCCTCGCTCCGCACGCGGGTGACGTTCGAGGTCGGCGTCGTGCAGCTGGGCGGGCGCGCCGTGTACCTCTCGGGCCAGGAGATCGGGCTCGGCACGCGCGAGTCGGTGCCCGACGTCGCGCGCAACCTCTCGCGCTGGGTCGACGCGATCGTCGCGCGGGTGTTCGCCCACGCGACCGTCGACGCGCTGGCGCGCCACGCGAGCATCCCGGTCATCAACGCGCTGTCCGACTTCGAGCATCCGTGTCAGGCGATTGCCGACTGGTTCACGCTCTGGCAGCGGGGGCTCGATCCCGGCAAGACGCGTCTGGCGTGGATCGGCGACGGCAACAACGTCTGCCATTCGGTCGTGCTGGTGGGCGCGCTGCTCGGCGCGTCGATGATCGTCGCGTGTCCGCCGGGCTACGAGCCCGATCCCGACGTCCTGTTACAAGCCCGCCGGCTGGGCGGTCGCGTCGAGGTGACGGAGGACGCGAGGCGCGCGGCCACCGGGGCCGATGTCCTGTACACCGACGTCTGGACCTCGATGGGGCAGGAAGCTGAAAAGGTGGCGCGGCAGGAAGCGTTCAGCCGGTACCAGCTGAACGAGACGATCCTCGGGTTCGCCAAGCCGAGTGCCGTGGTCATGCACTGCTTGCCCGCCCACCGCGGCGAGGAGATCACCGACGCCGTGCTCGACGGTCCGCGGTCGATCGTGCTCGATCAGTCGGAAAACCGTCTGCACGCACAGAAGGCCGTCATCCTGGATCTGCTGGGAGGCTCGGCAGACGATGCCTGACGTCAAGCGCGTCGTCCTTGCGTATTCGGGTGGGCTCGACACGAGCGTGATCCTGCGCTGGCTGATCGAGACCTATCGCTGTGACGTGGTCGCCTTCTGCGCGGATCTGGGACAGGGCGAGGAGCTGATCCCCATTCGCGACAAGGCGCTGAAGACCGGCGCCGTCGGCGTACACATCCTCGACCTGCGCGAGACGTTCGTGCGCGACTTTATCTTCCCGATGCTGCGCGCCAACGCGATCTACGAGGGCGCGTACCTGCTCGGCACGTCGATCGCCCGGCCGCTGATCGCGCAGGCGCAGGTGGACGTCGCCTCGAAGGAGGGCGCCGATGCGGTCGCGCACGGGGCCACCGGCAAGGGCAATGACCAGGTCCGCTTCGAGCTGACGTATGCCGCCCTCGCGCCGGAGCTGACGGTCATCGCCCCGTGGCGCGAGTGGAACCTGAACTCACGCACGGCGCTCATGGATTTCGCGCGGCGCCACGACATCCCGGTGCCGGTGACGGCGGAGCGGCCGTACTCCACCGACCGCAACCTGTTCCACATCTCGTACGAGGGCGGCATCCTCGAGGACCCGTGGGCGGCGCCGCCCGACAAGATGTTCCAGCTCACGCAGTCGCCGGAGGCCGCCCCCGACATCCCGATCGAGCTGATGATCGACTTCGAGGGTGGCGACCCCGTCGCCGTCGACGGCCGCCGGCTCGGCCCGGTCGAGCTGCTGACCACGGTCAATCGCATCGGCGGCGAGCACGGCGTCGGGCGTGTCGACCTCGTCGAGAACCGCTACGTGGGCATGAAGTCACGCGGCGTGTACGAGACGCCGGGCGGCACCATCCTCCACGTCGCGCGCCGCGCGCTCGAGTCATTGACGCTGGACCGCGAGGTGCTGCACCTGCGCGACAGTCTCGTGCCGCGCTACGCCGAGATGATCTACTACGGCTTCTGGTTCGCTCCCGAGCGGCGTGCCCTGCAGACGCTCGTGGACGAGTGCGCGCAGGACGTCATCGGGACCGTGAGGCTCAAGCTCTACAAGGGCAACATCACCGTCGTCGGCCGGCGGTCGCCGCGCTCCCTGTACCGCACCGACTTCGCCACGTTCGAGGCGGACACCGTCTACCGGCAGCGCGATGCCGAGGGGTTCATCAACCTCAACGCCCTGCGGCTGAAGATCCGCTCGCTGCGCGACCGCCGGTCCTGAGCGTGCAGGTCGACGTCGCCGTCACCCCCGACGGCCTCGACGAGAGCGCCATCCCGACGTCGGCCGTGCTCGTCATCGATGTCCTGCGCGCGGCCACGTGCATCGTCACCGCACTCGCGAACGGCTGCGCCGGCATCGTGCCCGTGGCGGCGCCCGAGGAGGCGCGCACGCGGCTGGCCGCGCTGCCGGGAGCGCTGGTGGCCGGCGAGCGGCGCGGCGAGCCTCTCCAGGGCTTCGACCTGGGCAACTCCCCGCTCGAGTTCACGCGCGAGCGGATCGCCGGCCGCACCGTCGTCATGACGACGAGCAACGGCACCCGTGCGTTACTCGCCGCCCGGGATGCCGCGGCCATCGGCGTCGCCGCGTTCGTCAACCTGGGCGCGGCGGCGGCGTGGGCGCTCACCGCCCGCCGCAACGTGCTCCTGCTGTGCTCGGGGGAGCGCGGGGCCCGGTCGCTGGAGGATTACGTCTGTGCGGGCTTGCTGGCCGAGCGGCTCGTCGCCGGTGAGCCTGCGGCGCGCGCCACACCGGCGGCGGAGGGGGCGATCGCCGCCGCTCGGCCCTACGGTAAGGACGTCGCGAGGCTCGCACAGGAGTCGTCCTGGGCCCGGCACCTGGCCTCGCGCGGCCGCGGGCGCGACGTGGCCGCGTGCCTCACCCTGGACAGCATGAGTGTCGTGCCGGTGTACCGGCGCGACGTTGACAAGATCGTCGGCGGGCACGGATAATGACGCCGCCCATAGCCGGGGCCAGCGGGAGCGAAGCGTGAACTTACCGATAGGGCTGACCCTGACGCGGATCGTTGCGGTCCCGCTGCTGATCCTCTTCCTCATCTCCAGCTCGCGAGTGCATGCACTGATCGCCGCGGCGATCTTCACGGCCGCCGCCCTCACCGACTGGCTCGACGGCGTGCTGGCCCGGCGGCGCAACCAGGTGACGACGCTCGGAACGCTGCTGGACCCGATCGCCGACAAGCTGCTCGTGGCCGCGGCGCTGGTGTCGCTGCTGACGATCGACAAGATCGCCGCGTGGGTCGTGGTCGTCGTGATCGGCCGTGAGCTCGCCGTGACGGGCCTGCGAGCGGTGTCGGCGGGCCACGGCGTGATCGTCCCCGCCTCGCGGCTGGCGAAGTGGAAGACGGTGAGTCAGTACGTGGCCGTGACGATGCTCATCCTCGAGAAGGGCATCATCGCGCCGACGTTCCACGGCGTGGCGATCGGCGTGCTCTGGGTGGCCGTGGCGCTGACGGTTGTGTCGGCTGTCGATTACTTCTACCGGTTCTTCCGCAAGGCGGATTACCGAGCGATCGTACCCGAGGAAGAACGCTGGTCGTGATGCTGTTCGCGGCGGCCGCCGCGTACGTCATCGGAGCGATCCCCATCGGCTATCTCGTCGCGCGGCTGTTCGGCGTCCCGGACATCCGCCGGCACGGCAGCGGCAACATCGGCGCCACCAACGTCCTGCGCACCGCGGGGTGGCTGCCGGGCCTCGTGACGCTGGCTGCCGACATCGCCAAGGGCTGGCTCGCGGTCGCCGTGGCGGGCCGGCTCGCGGGGGGCGAGTCCGCGGGGCTGGCGATGGGTGCCGTCGCCGCCGTCGTCGGCAACTGCTGGTCAATCTTCCTCGGCTTCCGTGGCGGCAAAGGCGTGGCGACGGGATTGGGCGCGCTGCTGCGGCTGGCGCCGCTCGCGACACTGGCCGCGCTGCCCGTGTTCCTCGTCGTCGTGGCGACGACGCGGTTCGTGTCGCTCGGCTCGCTGCTCGGCGCCGCGTGCGTACCGTTCGGCGCGCTTGCGCTGGGCGCCGCGCGGCCGGTCGTGATCGGCGCCTTCGGGGTGGCGGCGATCGTCGTGCTTCGCCATCACGCGAACATCGCGCGCCTGCGCGCGGGTACCGAGAAACGGCTGGGGGAGCGATCGGTCCCCGGTGCCGAGGCCCACGCACCGTGATCGCCGTCGTCGGCGCCGGCTCGTGGGGGACCGCGCTGACGATCCACCTGGCGCGCACCGGCATGCCCGTGCGGCTCTGGGCCCGCGAGGTCGAGATCGTGGACGGCATCCGCGCCCGGCGGCGTAACCCGCTCTACCTTCCCGACTTCGACGTCCCGCCCGACGTCGAGGTCACCGACGACGTCGCGGCCGTCGTCGACGAAGCCGACGTCATCGTCATCGTCGTGCCCTCGGAGTTCTTTGCGGCCACGCTGGCGAAGGTGCCGGCACGGCCGGGAGCGGTGATCGTCTCCGCGACCAAGGGGTTCGACCCCGTGCGCCACGTCCGCATGAGCGAGCTCGTGCGCGAGCATTTTCCGCACGCGCGCGTCGCCGCGCTTTCGGGCCCGACGTTCGCCCGCGAGGTGGCGGCCGGCCAGCCGACCGCCGCCGTCATCGCGGCCGGCGACGACGCGCTGGCGGCGAGGCTGCAGGGGAGGCTCGGCGCGCGCGCCTTCCGCCTCTATGCCAACCGCGACGTCGTGGGCGTCGAGGCCGGTGGCGCGCTGAAAAACGTGATCGCGCTCGCGACCGGGCTGTCGGACGGTCTGGGTCTCGGAGAGAACGCGCGCGCCGCGCTCATCACGCGCGGCCTTGCGGAGATGACGCGCCTGGCGGTTGCACTCGGCGGCGAACCGGCGACGCTGGCCGGCCTGGCTGGCATGGGCGACCTCGTGCTCACCGCGACGGGAACGCTGTCGCGCAACCGCTCGCTCGGCATGGCGCTGGCGCGCGGCGACAGCCTGAGCGCCGCGTCCGCGAAGACGCTGATGGTCGCCGAAGGCGTGCCCACGGTCCGCTCGGCCGTCGCGCTGGCCGCCCGCCACCGCGTGTCGCTCCCGATCTGCACCGAAGTCGCGGCCGTGCTGTTCGACGGCAAGCCGCCTGCGGAGGCGCTGGCCACGCTGCTGGGTCGCACCCCCACCCGAGAAGACGCGCCGCTAGAGGGCCGCCGTGCCTGAGCTGCGCAAGGATCCCGTCGTCGGCCGCTGGGTGATCATCTCTACCGAGCGCGCCCGCCGCCCGTCGGACTTCAACACCGAGCCCGTGCGTGCGCGCGGCGGTCCGTGCGTATTCTGCACGGGCAACGAGGACAAGACGCCGCCCGAGATCGTCGCCGTGCGGCCGTCCGACACGCGTCGCGACGGGCCCGGCTGGTCGCTGCGCGTCGTCGCGAACAAGTTTCCCGCGCTGCGCATCGAGGGCGATCTGGAGCCGGCGGGTGAAGGGCTCTACGACCGCATGAACGGCGTTGGCGCCCACGAGGTCGTGATCGAGACGCCCGACCACAGCGCGTCGCTTGCCACGCTCCCCGTCGACGCCGTCGCCGATGTGTTCCTCACGTTCCGTGACCGCATCGTCGATCTCAAGAAGGATCCGCGCTTCGAGTACGTGCTCGTCTTCAAGAACCACGGCGAGGCGGCCGGTGCATCGCTCGAGCACCCGCACAGTCAGCTCATCGCGACGCCGATCATCCCGATCATGGTGAGCGAAGAGCTGAGCGGCTCGCAGGCGTACTGGAATCGCAAGGAGCGCTGCGTCTGGTGTGACGTCATTCGGCAGGACCGGCGCGATCGGCGCCGCGTCGTGGCCGAGGCAGGTGGATTCATCGCGCTGGAGCCGTTCGCGCCGCGCTTTCCGTTCGAGACGTGGGTGCTGCCGGTCCGCCACGGCTCGGCGTTCGAGGACTCCGGCGTCGAGGAGCTGCGGGGGCTGGCGGAGATGGTGGGCACGGTGCTGCGACGCATGAACGGCACGCTCGGCTCGCCGCCGTTCAACTTCATGCTGCACACCGCGCCGCTGCGCGACGGCGCGCTCGATCACTTCCACTGGCACCTGGAGATCATTCCGAAGCTCACGCGCATCGCGGGTTACGAGTGGGGCAGCGGCTTCTTCATCAATCCCGCGCCGCCGGAGGATGCGGCGGAGGCGCTGCGCGCCGCCGTGCCGTGACGCGGCGGAGGCGCATGACGCGGCGTGGTACAATCGCCCCGCTGGCACGCGGGAATAGCTCAGTGGTAGAGCACGACCTTGCCAAGGTCGGGGTCGCGGGTTCGAATCCCGTTTCCCGCTCCAGCAAAATCCCCGTGCGCTGAGTCTATGCAGCTTTGCGTTGGATCGCGGGCTGAGTCGACGCGGCCTTGCGTTGGATCGACGCGCTCAGCCTACGCCGCTTTGCGCTGGATCGGCCGGTCGTAGAACGACTTGCCGCACTCCGTGCAGCGATAGACGCGCCACCCCAGCAGGCGCGCCAGGCGATCCGCGACGCGGCGTCGCGGAATCCGTTGCACGTCGTCGGAAGCACAGCGAGGACATCGATGCTCACGCCGGTTGACAGCTGACATCGGAACAACTGATCCAATGATACCAGCGATCGTGAGCCGCGTTCAGGCCCCGTTTTTCGCCGTGTCGATCGTCGTCATCTCCGGGTGTGCAAGCATGCCGCCCGGTGCGCGCAAAGCGGGTGCCCCGGCCACACCACCGCCACGAGCCGCCAAAGCCGTACCGCCGCCCTCCGATATCGCGCCGGCTCCGTTACGACCGACGGTCACGCTGAGCATTACCAAAGCGACGACCTATTACCCCGTGCACGGGGCGACGACGACGGCGATCTTCGAGCAGATCAACGCGCAGCGCCTCCTCGAGCGGAATGGCGAGCATGCCTCGGGACTCACGTCGGCGACTTCCGATATGAGGCTCCGAATGGTCAGCGACGAGAGCCGAGCGGTCTGCACGCCGCTAGAGGTGGCGCTCACGCTCGACCTCGTCGTCACGCTCCCGCGGCACGAGAGCCCCGACGAGCTCCCGCGCGATGTGCGAGAACGATGGAACCACTTCGTCGCGCGCGTCGCGGCACACGAGCAACGACACGTCGATATCTCGGTTGACGGCGTCACCGCGGTGAAAGCGCGTATCGAGGCCGACCTCAACGAGTCGGCGTCCTGCGTCGATCTGGAGACGACGGTCCGTCGGTTATGGACCGGCCAGCAGGCGCAGACGGAAAAGGCGCAGGACGAGTTCGACGCCGAAGACCGAGCGAAGATCGACAGCGACCGGAAGCCGCTCCAGAGCGCGATCGACAAGCGGAACGCGCGGCTTGCCGCCCTGGCTGCCGAAGTCGGACAGCTCGACGCGGCACTTGCGGACCTCGGTCGCCGGGCCGGTGCGATGCGCCAGAGCATCGACACCTTCAAAACGCGGATCGCGAAGGCGGGGGGCACGTGTTCGCGGCCGACAACGGACCGGACCGTTGCGCTTTGCCGCCAGCAGAACGCACTCGTCGTCAGTCACAATGCGCTGGTCGCAGACCAGTCGTCGCTGCTCGCCGATCGGAACAGGCTCGCGGGCGAGCACGATGAATTGGCACGGGACATCAACCGGCTCGTCGAGACACTGAACTGGGTCCGATGAACGATCGGAGCGCACGAACGTCGCATGCCGCTCCGACCGCGCATGCGACGGCGAGCGGTGTGGTATAAGTATCCGTCCTACCTGGCTACGGCGGCGTACCCAAGTGGTTAAGGGAGCGGACTGCAAATCCGTTATGCGCCGGTTCGAATCCGGCCGCCGCCTCCACTTCTTTCCCGCGATTTCTCACGCAGCGCGATCGCGCACGGCGCTGACGATGAGCGCGACAAGCGCGTGCTCGTCGAGCTCCTCGATGGCGAGATCGTCGGCGAGTTCGTACGCACGCGCGATCGTCCGCAGGTGCAGCGGAGCGAGCGCCGCCAGCCGACGACGCAGGAGCGTTTCACCCTCCGCGTAAACCGCAAACGGATCGAGGATTGGCTCGGCCGGCGTATGGACGGCGACGCCATCGATCGTTCGGGGTGCCGGGGCGTCGTACGCCGGCGGCGGCGGTGGCGCGGTCGCGGCTTCCAGCGGCGGATTCAGCGTCCGCTCGAGCGCCCCCTCGAGATAGACGCGCGTGAGCCCGCTTGCCCAGTACGCGAGATCCTGCAGCTTCGGCTGCGTCGTTTCACGCGCCGATCGGAGCACGGGCGTGCCGTCGGACGGCACGAACTCGAGCCAGCCTTCCCAGAGCCCGTCGGAGCGCTGACGGCCGCAGCTGCGTGACGTGTACGCGTGGCCATCGTGTGTCGCGAGCATGTGTGGGTACGTCGCAATGACGTGTGCCATACGAGGCCGGCTCGCAAACGCCGTGCCGTCGGCGATCGATTCGCCGGGCGCCGAGATACAATCATATCGACGGGGGCGTGGCGTAACGGCAGCCGCCGAAGACTTAAAATCTTCTGTCCGAAAGGACGTGCAGGTTCGAGTCCTGCCGCCCCCACCATCATCCAACATGCGACGTTTCTTGGACGAATAGCGGCCGGACAGGTATCGTAGTGCGTCATGTTCGCCTCTCCCGGTCCCATCGCGTTCCAGATCCCGCAGATCGGCGGCTTCGGGCCGCTCCCCGTGCGCTGGTACGGCATCCTCATGGCCACGGCGATCGTCGTAGGCCTCTGGTGGGGCCATCGTCAGGCGCGACGCGACGGCTTGCCGGCCGACGATCTCATCAGCGTGGGGCAGTGGGCGATCCTGGCGGGCCTCATCGGCGCTCGGGTCTACGAGGTGATCTTCAACTGGGATTACTACGGGCAATATCCCTCGAAGATTCCGGCGGTATGGGAGGGGGGCCTCGCGATCCACGGCGGGCTGATCGTCGGCCCGCTCGTCGGCGTGTTGCTCGCATGGAAATGGCACGTGCCGGTCCTCCGCGGCCTCGACGTCACCGCGCCCGCGATCGCGATCGGGCAGGCGATCGGACGCTGGGGGAACTTCTTCAACGAAGAGGCGTTCGGCCGCCCGACGAACGTGCCATGGAAGCTGTTCATCTCACCGCCGCACCGACCGCCGGGCTTGGGGCAATTCGAATACTTCCACCCGACGTTCCTCTACGAATCACTCTGGGACTTCGGCGTGTTCATCCTGCTGGTGACGTGGCTCAGGCCTCGGCTGCGCGCGCATCCCGGCGCGCTCTTCTTCTGCTACATCGGCCTTTACTCGATCGGCCGCTTCGCGATCGAGGCGTTGCGCCTGGACAGCTTCTGGCTCGGCAGCTTCCGCGTGCCGCAGCTGGCGAGCGTGGTCGGCGTGATCATCGCCGTGATCGGGCTCGCGTGGACGCGCCACCGCTCGAGCCCGGTGCACGTCAGCTGAGCGACTCGCCCGCGGTGCGCGATGCACGTCGAGCAGATCGGACCGTACCTCTGGCGTATCCCGCCTGACGCCGCGCCCGGCATGCGGGTGCCCGGGCTCGTCGTCGCCGACGAGCCGCTCATGCGACAGATCCGCACCGATCTGGCACTCGCGCAGCTCGCCAACGCCACGACCCTGCCTGGTATCGTTCGCGCGGCGCTCGCGATGCCCGACATCCACCAGGGCTACGGCCTGCCCGTCGGCGGCGTCGTCGCGACCGACGTGCGCAGCGGTGTCGTGAGCCCGGGGGCGATCGGTTTCGACATCAACTGCGGCGTGCGCCTGCTGCGCACGGCGCTCGACGCCGCGGCCGTCGCACCGCGGCTGCCGGCGCTGGTCGACGCGCTGTACGCCGCGATCCCGACCGGCGTCGGCGGGCGAGGTGCCGTCAACCTCGACGCGCGCGAGCTCGTTCACGTGATGCGCGATGGCGCCGGCTGGGCGGTGGCGCACGGCCACGGCGCGCGAGGCGATCTCGCGGCCATCGAGTCGTCGGGAGCGATCGACGGCGCCGATCCCGACGCGGTATCGCAGCACGCCGCGGAGCGCGGCGTGCGCCAGCTCGGCTCGCTCGGCTCCGGCAATCACTTCCTCGAAGTGCAAATCGTCGACGAGGTATACGACGAGCCCGTCGCACAGCGCCTCGGCCTTCACCGCGGCGGCGTGACGCTGATGATCCACACGGGCTCGCGCGGTATCGGCCATCAGGTCTGCACGGACTTCGTGCGGGTGGCGGGCGCGGCCATGGCGCGCCACGGCATCAGCGTGCCCGACCGACAGCTTGCGTGTGCGCCGATCGATTCGCCCGAAGCGCGTGCGTACCTCGGCGCGATGCGCGCGGCGGCGAACTTTGCGTTCGCCAACCGCCAGGTACTCGCCGAAGCCGCTCGCCGCGTGTTCGAGCGCGTGCTCGGCGTGACGCCGGCGGATCTCGGCATGGCGGTCGTGTACGACGTCGCCCACAACATCGCCAAGGAAGAACAGCATGACGTGGACGGCGCGCCGCGACGGCTGCTCGTGCATCGCAAGGGGGCGACGCGTGCGTTTGTCGGCCAGCCCGTCATCGTTCCCGGCGACATGGGCCGCTACTCGTTCGTGCTCGTCGGCACGCCGACGGCGATGAAGGAGACGTTCGGATCGACGTGCCACGGCGCGGGCCGTGTGATGAGCCGCACGGCGGCCGTGAAGGCCGCGCGCGGACGACGCATCGCCGACGAGCTCGCGCAGCGAGGTGTCGTCGCACGCGCCGCCGGCCATCAGTCGCTGGCCGAGGAGATGCCCGAGGCGTACAAGGACGCCCAGCAGGTCGTGAACGTGGTGCACGGCTTCGGTATCTCGACGCGCGTGGCGCGCCTGCGGCCCCTCGGCGTGATCAAGGGCTGACGCCGCGCGTGGTAGACTGGTACGAATGTCTTGGAAACTGAAGGAAAAAGCCCAGGCTCTGCTCGCCGCTGAGCAGGGCACGCTGTATCGCGACTGGGGTGGCCGGGTCTCGATCGCGCTCGTGTATCCAAATACGTACGCCGTCGGCATGTCGAACCTCGGCTTTCAGACGATCTATCGCCACCTCAACGCGCTGCCCGGCGTCGTCTGCGAGCGCGGCTTCATGCCGGAGGCCGCCGATCTCGACGAAATGCGGCGGACGTCGACGCCGCCGCTGTCGCTCGAGTCTCAGCGGCCGCTGACGGACTTTCAGCTCGTCGGCTTCTCGGTGACGTACGAGGGCGACTACATCAACGTGCTGCGCTTGCTGGACCTCGCGAAGATCCCGTTGCGCGCGGCGGCGCGCCGGCCCCACGATCCGCTTGTCCTCATGGGCGGCGTGTGCGCGTTCTCGAACCCCGAGCCGATAGCGCCGTTCATGGACTTCATCGTCGTCGGCGAGGGCGAAGAGCTCGTCGGCGAGCTCCTGGACGCATACCGCGCGGGGTATGCCGAGCGCGAGACGTTCCTGGATCACCTCGTCGGCCTCCATGGCGTGTACGTCCCCGAGCGCCACCGCGTCGACTACGCACCGGACGGCACGATCGCGGAGGTGCGGCCCGAGCGTGGCGCGCCCGCGATCGTCGTCAAGCGCCGTCTCAAGCAGGTCGACGCCTTCCGCACCATCGCCGCAGTGAAGACGCCGAACGCGGAATACGGGCACATGGCGCTACTCGAAGTCGGTAAGGGCTGTGGCCGCGGCTGCCGGTTCTGTCTAGAGGGTCAGGTGTATCGGCCCGTTCGACACCGTAGCGTTGCGGCGCTGCGCGACACGATCGTTGACCTGGCCGCGCAGGGCGAGAAGCGAATCGGGCTCGTCGGTGCGTGCGTCTCCGACTATCCATGGATCGGTGATCTGCTGAAAATCGTCGAGGACAACGGCATGGAGCTGTCGATTTCGTCGCTCCGTGCCGACAGTCTGACCGACGACCTCGTCGCCTCGCTCGCGCGCGGCGGCCACCGCACGCTGACGATGGCGCCCGAGGCGGGGACGGAGCGCCTGCGTCGGGCCATCCGCAAGGCGATCACCGACGAGCAGCTCATGGCCGCGTGCGACCTCGTGCGCGCGAACGGGATTCCGAACCTCAAGTGCTACTTCATGATCGGTCAGCCCACCGAGACGGCCGACGACGTGGCCGCGATCCCGGATCTCGCCCGGCGCATGCTCGAGCGGCTGCGCGTGCTCGACTCGAGCGGCAAGCCGTTCGGCAAGCTGACGCTGTCGATCTCGTCGTTCGTGCCCAAGCCGTGGACGCCGTTTCAGTGGGCGCCGTTCGCCGGCGTCGAGGCGCTGAACGCCAAGCTCGAGACGATCAAGCGCGGGGTGCGCGCATTGTCCAACGTTCGCGTGCTGCACGAGAATCCGCGGGAGGCCGCGCTGCAGGCCCTGCTGGCACGCGGCGACCGGCGCGTCGCCGATTTTCTCGAGCTCGCCGCGCGGCTGGACGGCGAGTGGCGGCGCGCACTTCGCGAGTGGGACGGAGATCCGGACTTCTACACCACGCGCGCGCGCTCGCTAGACGAGCAGCTTCCGTGGGAGCACTTCGACGTCGGCGTGAAGAAATCCGGCCTGGTGCGGGAGTGGGAGCGGACGTGGGCGGCCGAGCCCGCCCTGGTGGGCACGGCGTGAGCCGCATGGCGCCGCTCGACACGCGCGGTCGCCCGCTGCGCAACCTGCGCATCTCCGTCACGGATCGCTGCAACCTGCGCTGCGCGTATTGCATGCCCGAAGAGGAATACGTGTGGCTGCCGCGCGAGGAGATCCTGCATTTCGAGGAGATCAGCCGTCTCGTCGACGTCTTCATCGATCTCGGCGTCGACAAGGTCCGGCTCACGGGCGGCGAGCCGTTGCTGCGCCGTGATCTGCCCGCGCTGATCCGGCAGCTCGCGGCCAAGCCGGGCCTGCGCGACCTCGCGATCACCAGCAACGGCGTGCTGCTGGCCGCCGAGGCCCCCGCGCTACGCGCCGCCGGTCTTCACCGCGTGACGGTCAGCCTCGACACGCTCCGCCCCGAGCGCTTCACCGCGCTCACACGGCGCCCGGCGCACGCGCAGGTGCTCGAGGGCATTGCCGCCGTCCCGCGCGCGGGCTTCACCGGGACCAAGCTCGACACCGTCGTCATGCGCGGCGTGAACGACGACGAGCTCGTCGACCTGATCGAGTACGCGCGCCGCGTGCCCGCCGAAGTTCGCTTCATCGAGTACATGGACGTGGGTGGCGCGACGCGCTGGTCGCTCGACCAGGTCGTCAGCCGCGCGGAGATGCTCGAGCGGCTCGCGCGGCATTACGGCGCGATCGAGCCGGTGGTGGAGGAGTCCACCGCGCCCGCCGACCGCTTCCGGCTGCGCGACGGCACCGTCTTCGGCATCATCTCGTCGACCACGGCCCCGTTTTGTGCCGAATGCGACCGCAGTCGGCTGACCGCCGACGGCCTCTGGTATCTGTGCCTCTACGCCATGCGCGGCATCGACTTGCGCGGACCGTTGCGCGGCGGCGCGTCCGACGCGCAGCTCAAGGCGCTCATCACGGGTGGGTGGACGGCGCGCACCGAACGCGGTGCCGAAGACCGGCTGGCGCTCGGCCAGCGCACACCGCTGCTCCAGGTGGGTGGCTTGCGGCGGGATCCGCATCTCGAGATGCACACGCGAGGAGGCTGAGTGAGCGGCGCGCCCGGCGGCGGCAGCGAGTCCTCCGAGGTCAAGATCGACGTTCGCGAGCGCGGCGCCGGTGGCCAGCTCTCGGAGCGCCGGCTGTACATGCAGCTGCAGGTCTTCGGCGGCTGCGCGGATGCGAAGCCACTGGCCACCGCGCTCGAGGCGAGCGGGCTCCCGAGCGTGCTCTACCAGGACGTGAATGATCCGCGGGGCGTGGGCGTGTTGACGATGAGCGCGGATCCCGCGGCCTTCGTCGGCCAGTATCGCGATCTGTTCAACGCCGAGCCGTTTACGACGCTGCCGCTGCGCTCGGAGCTGACGATGCTCGGGCGGACGTATGCGTCGGGCTTCGAGCAGGATCTCGACGAGTGGCTCTTCCGCCGGCCGCGCCACACCGTGCTCAATCCGGCGTGGCCCTGGGCGATCTGGTATCCGCTACGGCGCGCCGGCGCGTTCGGCCGTCTGGCGCCGAAAGAGCAGGGCGAGATCATCCGCGAGCACTCGATTCTGGGACGCGCGTACGGAGACGCCGACCTGGCGCACGACGTGCGGCTCGCCTGTCATGGCCTCGACGTGCACGACAACGACTTCGTGATCGGGCTGATCGGCCGCGAGCTGCATCCGCTGTCGCACCTCGTGCAGACGATGCGCAAGACCGTCCAGACGTCGCAGTACCTCGCGACACTCGGTCCGTTTTTCGTCGGGCACGTGCGCTGGCAAAGCCTCGAGGCGCGACCTGAGACCGTGAAAACGAATTAGACCGACTCCGATGCGGTGCCAGAGCTGTCACGCCGACAACCCTCCGGAGAACCGGTTCTGCGATCAGTGCGGCGTCGCGCTCGCGATGCGCTGTCCGAGCTGCGGCACCACACTTCGGGCAGGGGCCCGCTTCTGCGGCTCGTGTGGCCAGCGCCTCGCTGAGGCGCCGGCGTCCGTGACCGCGGCACCGCCCGCGTCCCCGGCCTCGCCCGGTCCGGCCGCGGAGTACAGCCCATCGCGGGCGTCGTACACGCCCAAGCATCTCGCCGACAAAATCCTCAAATCCCGGTCAGCGCTCGAAGGCGAGCGACGGCAGGTCACCGTGCTGTTCGCGGACGTCGCGGGATTCACGACGCTGGCCGAGAAGCTCGATCCCGAAGAAGTTCATCGCATCATCGAGCGGTGCTTCGAGCTGATCACGGCCGAGGTCCACCGTTTCGAGGGAACCATCAACCAGTACACGGGCGACGGCGTCATGGCGTTGTTCGGCGCCCCCATCGCGCACGAGGACGGCCCGCGGCGAGCCGCGCACGCGGCCCTCGGCATCCAGCACGCGTTGCGCGAATACTCCCGCGAGCTCGAGGCCGCCGGCGATCGGGGATTGCAGATGCGCATCGGCCTGAACACGGGACCGGTGGTGGTCGGCCGCATCGGCGACGATCTGCGGATGGACTACACGGCCGTTGGCGACACCACCAATCTCGCTGCGCGCATGCAGCAGATGGCCCGGCCCGGCAGCGTGCTGGCGAGCGAGGCCACACACAAGGTGATCGGTGGCTTTTTCGAGACGCTCGACCTCGGCGAGGTGCCGGTGAAGGGGCACGCGCCGATCCGGGCCTTCGAAGTCCTCAGGGCCCGCGGACGCAAGGCGCGACTCGACGTCGCCGCGGAGCGCGGCCTCACGCCCTTCATCGGCCGGGAGCGGGAGCTGGGCGCGCTGAAGGAATTGTTCCGTGACGTGAAAGCGGGGCGTGGCCAGGTCGCTTTCGTTACCGGCGACGCCGGCATCGGGAAATCACGACTTCTGCTCGAGTTCCGCCGCGAGCTCGGGGCCGCGGGTGAGGACGTGACCTGGCTGGAGGGACGCTGCATCTCGTTCGGACAGTCGATTCCGTTCCTGCCCCTGATCGACCAGCTCCGCGACAATTTCCGCATCGAAGAATTCGACGGCGAGCCCGAGATCATCGCGAAGATCGAGCACGGCATGCGACGTCTTGGGCAGCTCGACGCGCACATCCCGTATCTTCGTCATCTCCTCTCCGTGGACCCCGGCGAGCCGGCGGTGTCCGCCATGGACGCGGCCGTCCGCCGCAAGAGAGTGCTGGAGGCGAACCGCGCGCTCGCCCTCCGCGGCGCTACGTTCCGGCCGATCGTCTTCGTGTTCGAGGATTTGCATTGGGTCGATACGAGCACCGAGGAGTATCTGAGCCTCTTGATGGACTCCGTCGCGAGTGTGCCGATCCTGGTCGTATTGACGTACCGGGTGGGCTACACGCCTCCGTTCGGGAGCCGAAGCTTCTATACGACGATTACGCTGCGCAGCCTGACCGAGGGCGAGGCGGCGACGATGGCCAGCCGAATGCTCGGCGCCGACCAGTTCCCGGCTGAGCTACGGACGGCGCTGATGGACAAAGCGGAAGGCGTGCCGCTCTTCGTCGAGGAAGTGACCAAAACGCTGCTCGATCTCGGCATTCTCCGGCGCGACAACGGCGGCTATCGCCTCGTGAAAGGCCTGTCGGAAGTCAGCGTGCCGGACACGATTCACGGCATCATCATGGCGCGCCTGGATCGTCTTGGGGAGGACGGCAAGCGAACGGTCCAGCTCGCATCGGTCATCGGCCGACAGTTCTTGAGACGGCTGCTCGAGCGGGTTGCCGGGTTGACCGGACAGCTCGAGGGCCTGCTCGGCGAGCTGAAGGCGCTGGAGATCATCTACGAGCAAGGTCTCGTGGCGGAGCCCGCCTACATTTTCAAGCACGCCGTCATTCAGGACGTGGCGTATCAGAGCCTGCTCAAAGAGCGCCGCAAGGATCTGCACCGCTCAGTGGGACGCGCGATCGAGGAGCTGTATCCGGACCGCCTGGCCGATCATTACGAGGAGCTCGCCCATCACTTCGTGAACGGGGAAGAGTGGGGCAAGGCCTTCGAGTACCTCGTGCGGTCCGCTGACAAAGCCAAAGACGCCTATGCCAATCACGTCGCCCTCGATTTCTACGCGAAGGCGCGCGACGTGGGGCGTCGCGCCAGCGCGCGTGTCGCGGCGTCTCAACGCATCGATGTCCATCGGCGCCGAGGTCTCGTGTGGTTGCTGCTGAATCAGCACGCCGAGGCGGTTGCGGAGCTGGAGCAGATGCTCACGCTCGCCCGCGAGTCGTCGGACCGGCTGGCCGAGGGCGATGCGTTCGCCGATCTCGCGCACGTGTACTGGACGACGTTCTCCACGGAGCACGTCCCCGACGCACGCCGATGCGCGGAGGCCGCGCTCTCGATCGCGAAGGAAACGGGCGACCAGCGAGTGCTCGCGAAGAGCCTCACATACCTCGGCCTGCTCGACCAGGTGACCGGCGATCTCGCGGAGGCCGACCGCAAGCTCGAGCAGTCCCTGCACCTGGCCGAGGCGGGCGGATTCCGGGACACGATGGCGCAGAGCCAGACGTGGCTCGGCGCGCACGCCAACTGGCGCGGAGATTTTCGCAAGGCGCTCGTGCTGTTTCGAAATGCGGAGCGAAACGCTGCCGACGTCCACGACGGCTTTCAGGAGCTCTTCGCCATCGCCTTCAGCGGCCTCGCCCACATCGGCCTCGGACAGTATCGAGAGGCGGTCGCGGTGATCGACGACGGACTGGCGAAGGCGCAGGACCGCAACAACACGTACATGATCGGCCGGCTCCAGAACACGCAGGGCTGGCTCCACCAGGAGCTCGGCGATTTCAGACGGGCGGCCGAGTTCGATCGAGAAGCCGTCGAGCTCGGACAGAAGGCGAAGAACCCGAACGCCGAGATCAGCGCGCTCATCAATCTGGGCCTGGACTACTTGAATCTCGGCGAGCCGCAGCGAGCGCTCACGCTTCTCGAAGACACGATGACGAGGGTCGAGAAGGAGGCGTTCGGCGCACATACCTGGCGGTGGGCGATCCACCTCGCGACGTACATTGCCGAGACCCTCGTGACCATGGGACAGCCCGATGCGGCGCTGATCCACGTGGACAACGCGCTGGCGCGGGCCCGCCCGACACATTCGACGAAATACGTCGCGAAGTGTCACGCGCTGCGAGGCCAGATCGCGCTGCAGGCGCGCGACTGGAGCCGGGCGGAGACCGATCTTCGAGAAGCCTTGTCACTCGCTCGGAAAATCGCGTACCCCACGCTGACGTGGCAGGCCGCCCATCTTCTCGCCTGCGCCCAGGCTGGCCAGAACAACATGGACGAGGCGGCGACGACCGGTCGGCTCGCCGCCGACACGATTCAGATCGTGGCGGCGCAGGCGCCCGACGATGCGACCAGGCGAACGTTGCTGGCGTGGCCGCGCGCGCAGGCGGCGATGGAAGACCTGGAGCGCATCCGACGCGCGTGAGGCGCGGCGGGGCTCAGCCGCTCCGACGCCGCCACGCGGCGACGTTGTCGGCGATCTGCCGCGCGTGAATCTCCAGATGATCGGCGTAGATCGACAGCCACTGGTCAGCCCCGTAGCGGCCGGACTCGGTGTGGCGGCCGACGCGCGCCCACGTGGCCTCCGGGAGCCTACGCAGCAGCGCGGCCGTGTTGGCGCGCACGGCCACGAGGGTCGCCAGCGCGAGGTCGAGCGGGTGCGCATGGTAGTCGAGCTCGCGCGCCCACACCTCCTGATCGTAGCCCTGGATGACGGGCTCCTTGTCACAGGCGAGGACTCGGATGCGCGAGGCCGCCTGGGTCTCGGAGTCCGCGCAATGCACAACCACCTCGTGAGCCGACCATTCGGCCGGAGCGGGACGCCACTGCAGCGCCTCGGCGGGAACCGTCGCGAGTGCCTCTCGAAGCACACGCGGTCCGTCGGCATAGCGTGCGATCAGCGTCGCGCGTTCCGCCGGCGTCGCTGCCATCACGCCAGTGGCGCGGGCAGGTCCGACCGCCCCATCAAGTACGCATCCACGCCGCGCGCGCAGGAGCGGCCCTCGGCAATCGCCCACACGATCAGCGACTGGCCGCGCTGCATGTCGCCGCACGTGAACACGCCGGGCACGCTCGTCATCCAGTTCGCGTCGCGGCCCACGTTCCCTCGATCGGTCAGCGCCACGCCGAGGTCACCCAGCATGCCGGGCTTCTCCGGCCCGACGAAGCCCATGGCGAGCAGCACCAGATCGACGTCGAGGGTGAACGTGCTGCCCGGCACCGGCTTGAATTCCAGACGCCCGCCGTCGCGCACCATGTCGACCTTGACCGCCTCGAGCTTCTGCACCCGGCCGCCGTCGCCGACGAACCGCTGGGTCGACACGGCGTAGACGCGCTCGCCGCCTTCCTCATGGGCTGACGACACCCGGAAGATGTTCGGCCACTGCGGCCACGGATTGTCGAGCGCGCGCGTATCGGGCGGACGCGGCAGCAGCTCGAACTGATGCACGGACGCCGCGCCCTGCCGGTGCACGGTGCCGAGACAGTCCGCGCCGGTGTCGCCGCCGCCGATGATGACGACACGCTTGCCCCGCGCGCTGATGAACTCCTCCTCGGCAATCGCGTCGCCCTCGCATCGCTTGTTGGACAGCGTGAGGTAGTCCATCGCGAAGTAAATGCCGCCGAGCTCACGACCGGGGATCGGCAGGTCCCGCGGCGCGCACGCGCCACCCGCGAGGACGATGGCGTCGAAGTCGCGACGCAAATCGGCCACCGGCAGGTTCACGCCGACGTGGGCGTTGGTTTGAAACACGACGCCCTCCTTCTCCATCAGCGCCAGTCGCCGGTCCAGATGGCGCTTCTCCATCTTGAACTCGGGAATGCCGTAGCGGAGCAGTCCGCCCACGCGGTCGGCGCGCTCGAACACGATGACGGAATGGCCGGCGCGATTGAGCTGCTGCGCGGCGGCGAGACCGGCCGGCCCCGAGCCGACGATCGCGACCTTCTTCCCGGTCCGCACGCCGGGCGGCTCGGGCACGACCCAGCCGTGCTCGAACGCGTGGTCGATGATCGAGACTTCGATGGCCTTGATCGTCACGGGCTCGTCGTTGATCCCGAGCACGCAGGAGCCCTCGCAGGGCGCTGGGCACAGCCGACCGGTGAACTCGGGAAAGTTGTTCGTCGCGTGCAGGCGCTCGATGGCGTCCCGCCAGCGGTCCTTGTAGACGAGGTCGTTCCAGTCGGGAATCAGATTCCCGAGCGGGCAGCCCTGGTGGCAGAACGGAACGCCGCAATCCATGCAGCGCGCGCCCTGCTTTTTGAGGTCCTCGTGCGGGAAGGGGAGATAGACCTCCTTCCAGTCACGGACGCGCTCGGCGACCGGCCGCGTCGCCCACTTCTTGCGCTGGATCTCGAGAAAGCCGGTGGCCTTACCCACTCGTGGCTCCCACGAGCTCGGCGAATGTGGGCTCACGCCCTTGCGCGCGGGCCTTGGCCTCCGCGGCGCGGACACGCTTTTCGTCCTTCGGAATGATCTTCACGAAGCGCGGGCGCATGGCGCGCCACCCCGCGAGGATCTTCGCGGCGTGCGCGGAGTGCGTATAGGTCACGTGGCGATCGATGAGATCGCCGACGAGCGAGACATCGGCCGGCTGGTCGAGCGCCTCCAGATCCACCATCTCGCGGTTGCAGCGCCGGTGGAACTCGCCGTCGAGATCGAGCACGAACGCCACACCACCCGACATGCCGGCCGCGAAATTCCGCCCCGTCCGTCCGATGACGACGACGCGACCGCCCGTCATGTATTCGCACCCGTGGTCACCGACACCCTCGACGACCGCGTGCACGCCGCTGTTGCGTACGCAGAACCGCTCGCCGGCTAGGCCGCGCACGTACGCCTCGCCCGCGGTGGCGCCGTAGAGCGCCACATTCCCGATGATGATGTTGTCCTCGGGCACGAACGTCGAGCGGCCCGGCGGATGGACGATGAGCCGCCCACCGGACAGCCCCTTGCCCCAGTAATCGTTGGCATCGCCCTCGAGCGTGAACGTGATCCCGCGCGGCAGGAACGCGCCGAACGACTGACCCGCGGAACCGGTGAACCGAACCCGGATGGTGTCGTCGGGCAGCCCTGCCGGGCCGTGCCGCAGGGTGACCTCGTATCCGAGCGTGGTGCCGACGGTGCGGTTGACGTTGCGAATCGGTAGCGCCAGCTCCACGCGCGTGCCGTGCTCGATGGCGTCACGGCACGACGGAATGAGCGTGGTGTGGTCGAGCGACTTCTCGAGCCCGTGATCCTGCGCGACCACGCAGCGCCGCGCGACGTCCGGCGGCATCGCCGGCGAGTAGAGGATCGAGGAGAGATCGAGTCCGCGCGCCTTCCAGTGGTCGACGGCGGGCGTGACGTCCAGACAGTCGGCACGGCCGATCATGTCTTCGATCTTGCGGAAGCCGAGCTCCGCCATCAGCTCGCGCACCTCCTGCGCGACGAAGCGGAAGAAGTTCACGACGTGCTCGGCCTTGCCCGCGAAGCGTCGGCGGAGCTCCGGATCCTGCGTCGCGATGCCGACCGGGCAGGTATTGAGGTGGCAGACGCGCATCATGATGCAGCCGAGCACGACGAGCGGCGCGGTGGAAAAGCCATACTCCTCGGCGCCCAGGAGCGCCGCAATGACGACGTCGCGCCCCGTCTTCATCTGACCGTCCGTCTGCACGGCGATCCGGTCGCGGAGCTTGTTGAGCACGAGCACCTGCTGCGTCTCGGCCAGCCCCAGCTCCCACGGCACGCCGCCGTGCTTGATCGACGTCAGCGGCGAGGCGCCGGTGCCGCCGTCGTGACCGGAGATCAGCACGACGTCCGCGTGGGCTTTCGCAACGCCGGCCGCCACCGTACCCACGCCGACTTCAGCCACGAGCTTGACGTGGATTCGGGCGGTTGGATTGGCGTTCTTCAGATCGTGGATGAGCTGCGCCAGGTCCTCGATGGAGTAGATGTCGTGGTGCGGCGGCGGCGAGATGAGACCGACGCCGGGCGTCGCATAGCGCACCTTCGCGATCCACGGGTACACCTTGTGCCCCGGCAGCTGGCCGCCTTCGCCGGGCTTGGCGCCCTGGGCCATCTTGATCTGCAGATCCGTGGCGTTCACGAGGTACTCGCTCGTCACGCCGAAGCGGCCGGAGGCGACCTGCTTCACCGCGCTGCGCCGCCAATCACCGTTGGCGTCGCGCACGTAACGCGCGGGGTCCTCACCGCCCTCGCCGGTGTTCGAGCGCCCGCCGAGACGGTTCATCGCGATCGCGAGCGTCTCGTGCGCCTCCTGGCTGATCGAGCCGTAGGACATTGCGCCGGTGGCGAAGCGCGTGAGAATCGACTCGATCGGCTCGACCTCGTCGAGCGGCAGCGGTGGGCCAGCGGGCTTCAGCGTGAAGAGCCCGCGCAGCGTCGCGCGGTGCTTGCTCTGATCGTCGACGATCTTCGCGTATTCCTTGTAGGCCGCGTAGCTGCCCGAGCGTGTCGACGCCTGCAGCCGCGCGATCATGTCCGGGTTCACCTGATGGTGCTCGCCGTCGCGGCGCCACTGGTACTCGCCACCCCACTCGAGCTCCGGCTTCTCGACCTGACGCGCCGGGAACGCGGCCTCGTGCCGCCGGCGTGTCTCCTCGGCGAGGATGTCGATCCCGATGCCGCCCACGCGCGACGCGGTCCCGGTGAAGTAGCGGTCCACCACGCTGCGGTTCAGGCCGATGGCCTCGAAGATCTGCGCGCCGGTGTACGACTGCAGCGTCGAGATGCCCATCTTCGCCATGACCTTCAGAATTCCCTTGTTCAGCGCCTTGATGTAGTTGCGCACGGCCTTCGCCCGATCCAGCCCGGTCACCACGCCCTGGTGGATGAGGTCGTCCAGCGTCTCGAACGCAACCCACGGATTCACCGCGCCCGCGCCATAGCCGATGAGCAGGCACATGTGGTGCACCTCGCGCGCGTCACCCGTCTCGATCACGAGGCCGCACCGCGTGCGCTCGCTGTGGCGCACGAGGTGATGGTGGACGGCGGCGGTGGCGAGCAGGCTCGGGATCGGCGCCAGCTCGCGCGTGACGCCCCGATCGGAGAGCACGAGCACGTTGTGACCATCGGCAATGGCTCGGCTCGCGCGCCGCTGCAGATCCTCGAGCGCGCGCTCGAGCCCGGGCGCGCCCTCCGCGACGGGGTAGAGCATCGGCAGCGTGATCGCCTTGAACCCGAGCTCCGAGATGTGCGCGAGCTTCGCGAGGTCTTCGTTCGACAGCACCGGATCCTTGAGAACGATCTGACGGCAGGAGCTGGGCTCGGCACGGAGCAGGTTGCCTTCCGGGCCGATCGTCGATTCCATCGCCGTCACGAGCTCCTCGCGAATCTGATCGAGCGGCGGGTTGGTGACCTGCGCGAACAGCTGCTTGAAGTAGTCGTACAGGGGCCGCGGCCGATCCGAGAGCACCGCGAGCGCGGTGTCGGTGCCCATCGACCCGATCGGCTCCTCGCCGTTCTTGGCCATCGGGACGAGCAGCAGGCGCAGGTCTTCATGCGTGTAGCCGAACGCGATCTGCCGCGTCAGCACGGTCGCGTGATCGGACTCCTTGACCGGTGCCGCCGCCACGTCTTCGAGACGCACCTGGTTCTGCTGCAGCCAGTCGCCGTACGGATGCTCGGCGGCAAGGTCCGCCTTGATCTCGTCGTCGTCGATGATGCGCCCCTGCGCGGTGTCGACCAGGAAGATCTTGCCGGGATGCAGGCGCTCCTTCACGAGCACCTGGTCGGCCGGGATGTCGAGCACGCCCACTTCCGACGCCATCACCACCATGTCGTCCTTCGTCACGTAGTACCGCGACGGACGCAGTCCGTTGCGATCGAGCACGGCGCCGATGACCGTGCCGTCCGTGAAGGCGATCGACGCGGGGCCGTCCCATGGCTCCATCAGCGAGGAGTGATACTCGTAGAACGCGCGTCGCTCCGGGCTCATCGATTCGTGGTGCTGCCACGGCTCGGGAATCATCATGAGGATCGCGTGCGGCAGCGAGCGCCCATTCATGACCAAAAACTCGACGACGTTGTCGAAGGTCGCGGAGTCCGACAGCCCTTCGCGCGTGACCGGCAGCACCTTGGCGAGATCGTCGCCCAGAACGTCCGAGCGGCACAGCGCCTCGCGCGCCCGCATCCAGTTGATGTTGCCGCGCAGCGTGTTGATCTCACCGTTGTGGGCGACGTAGCGATAGGGATGCGCGAGCGGCCACGACGGGAACGTGTTCGTGCTGAAGCGCTGGTGCACCAGGGCCAGCGCCGACTCGATGTCGGGATCGCAGAGGTCCGGGTACATCGTCTCGATCTGATCGGCCGACAGCATGCCCTTGTAGATCAGCGTGTTGCTGCTGAGACTCGGAATGTAGGTGAGCCGCCTCTCGGCGAAGTCCATCGTCTCGAGCGCATGCTCGATGCGCTTGCGGATGACGTAGAGCTTGCGCTCGAAGTGCGCGGCGTCGCGCGCGTCACCGCGGCCGACGAACACCTGCTTGATGTGCGGCTCGACGTTCACCGCGCTCGCACCCAGCAGCCGGTCGTCGGTCGGCACGTCTCGCCAGCCGAGGAGCCGCTGCCCCTCCTCGGCGACGATGCTGGCGATGAGGCCCTGGACCTTCTCGCGCTGCACGGAGTTTCGCGGCAGGAACACACAGCCGACGCCGTAATCCTTCGGCCCGGGCAGAGGAATACCGATGCGGCCGCACTGCTTGCGCAGGAACTTGTCGGGAACCTGAAGCAGGATGCCGGCGCCGTCGCCCGTGTTGGGCTCGCAGCCGCAGGCGCCCCGGTGCAGGAGGTTGATGAGAACGAGGAGTCCCTGACGGACGATCGCGTGAGACTTTCGCCCCTTGATGTCGACCACGAAGCCGACGCCGCACGCGTCGTGCTCGTGCGCGGGGTCGTACAGCCCTTGCCGCTTCATCATCCTCGCCCCTTTGTGAACAGTTGCACGATAGTACCGAACCAACCAGTATTAGTCAGCAGCGAAAAGACGGATGGTATGTATCAGTCGTTCTTATGGTGTAGAGTGTGCGCGTGCATCTCGAGACCCTCCGTCTGTACTGCGACGTCGTGCGGTTGCGCTCGTTCTCGAAGGGCGCGGAGCTCAACTTCGTGTCCCAGTCCGCGGCCAGCCAGGCCGTGCAACAGCTCGAGGTGCAGGTCGGCGCAACGCTGATCGACCGTAGCAAGCGGCCGTTCGCCGTGACACCGCACGGCCAGTCCCTGTACGAGGCCTGCCGCACGATGCTCGAGGCGTGGGAGAACGCCAAGGCGGAGGTCGCCGCGGTCAAGACGCGTCTGGACGGGGCGGTGCGGGTGGCAGCCATTTATTCCGTCGGCGTGCATGACGTAAGCCGTCCAATGCAGCAGTTCGCGGCGCTCTATCCCGACGCGCGGGTCCAGCTCGAGTGTCTGCACCCTCACAAGGTGGTCGAGGCGGTGATGAACGACGACGCCGACCTCGGCATCATGTCCTATCCGCCTGCCAACCGGGCGTTGACGGTCGTGCCATTGCGGGTCGAGCCGATGGCCGTCGTGTGCCATCCGAACCATCGCTTTGCACGGCGGCGGCTGGTGATGCCGGCCGACCTCAATGGCGAGCGATTCGTCGGCTTCGACCGGGCGCTGCCCATCCGCAAGGCGATCGACCGCGCGCTGAGGCAGCACGGCGCGCGGGTGAATACGGTGATGGAGTTCGACAACATCGAGACGATCAAGCAGGCGATCATCATCGCCGAGGGTGTGAGCATTCTGCCCCGCCACACCGTTCAGAAGGAAGCGGGGATCCGGACGCTGGCGGCGGTGAGCCTCGGCGTTCCAGACCTGGCGCGGCCCGTCGGCATCATTTATCGTCGGCACAAGCCGCTGACGCCGACGGCAAGCCGCTTCGTCGAGATGCTGAAGGAAGCGAGCGGCGCGTCGGCGCACGTCGCCACCGCCATTGAACGGTAAGCGCCGGGCGCGCGCCGCTCGGGAGGGAGCTTCATGATGGACTTCGACGATCGCCCGTATGATCTCGACGAAGAGCTGGAACACGTCCGGAGCGTGCTGCTGGACAGCGCGCTCCTCGATGACACGATCGCCACGCTGGGCCCCGCCGAACCGATCTGTCTGCCGCCCTCGGCAACCGTCGAAGAAGCCATCGCGCGGATGCTCGAGCGTCGGCAGGCCTGCGTGCTCGTCGTCGATGCCGAGCGTCGGCTGACGGGCATCCTCACCGAGCGCGACGTGCTGACGCGGGTGGCCGGTGCGGCTCGCGACGCACGCAAGACGCCGCTCCGCGAGGTCATGACCGTCAATCCCGAGGCGCTCAGCGCGAATGATCGCATCGCGTACGCGCTGCACTGCATGAGCGTCGCCGGCTATCGCACGGTGCCGCTCGTCGATGCCGAGCGGCGGCCGATCGGCGTGGTCACGGTGAGCGACGTGATCCGTTGGCTGGCACAGTTGTTCCCGGAAGCCGTGCTGAATCTTCCGCCCAGCGACACGCTCAAGCGCCCGCACGAAATGGATGCGGGTTAACGTGCACTTCGATGGCGTAACCACCGGATTACCTTGCCCAATGGTAGGTCGTCCTTTAAGATGAATCACGCCCTGACGCAGCCGTGGAACGCCGGGGCGGCCTCAGCGCAAATCCCGGAGACGACGACGCACCGAGGCCCTGCGCGCGATGCCCGGACGTCGGCGACCGGGTGGGGGAGAAGAGATCGATGAGCGAGACGGCGGCGGCCGTAAAGGGCGCCAAGGGTCGGCGTGAGCTCGAGCGCGCCGTGATCCGGTTCGCGGGCGACTCCGGCGACGGGATGCAGCTCACGGGCGAGCAGTTCACGACCGAGTCGGCGTGGGCCGGCAACGACATCGCGACGTTGCCGAACTTCCCGGCCGAGATCCGCGCCCCGGCCGGCACGCTGTTCGGCGTGTCGTCGTTCCAGCTGCAGTTCGGCAGCCAGCGCGTGTATACGCCCGGCGATCGGCTCGACTGCCTCGTCGCGATGAACCCGGCCGCGCTCAAGGTGCATCTTCGCGATCTCAAGCCGGGCGGGCTGCTGATCGTCAACACCGCCGCCTTCGAGAAGCGCAATCTCGACAAGGCGGGTTACACGCAGAATCCGCTCGACGATCCGGCGCTGGGAGAGCGCTACCGCCTGCACAAGGTCGACATGACCGGCCTCACGCACAAGGCCATCGCCGATCTGAAGCTCGACACCAAGGAAAAGGACCGCACCAAGAACTTCTTCGCGCTCGGCCTCGTTTCCTGGATCTACACGCGCCCGCTCGAGCCCACGCTCGAGTGGATCGTCAAGCGCTTCGCGAAGAAAGCCGACATCGCGGAGGCCAACACTCGCGTGCTGAAGGCGGGGCACGCCTTCGGCGAGACGGCAGAGTTCTTCGAGGAGGTCTACACCGTCGAGCCCGCGGAGATGGCGCCCGGTCTCTACCGGGCGATGACGGGCAACCGCGCGCTCGCGTGGGGGTTGCTCGCGGCCGCCGAGCGCTCGAAGGTGCCCGTGGTGTATGGCGCGTATCCGATCACGCCGGCCTCGAGCGTTCTGGAAGAGCTCGCGATGCACAAGCGCTTCCGCGTGCGCACGGTCCAGGCCGAGGACGAGATCGCCGCGGTCACGGCGGCGATTGGCGCGTCGTTCGGCGGTGCGATCGGTGTCACGTGCTCGAGCGGTCCGGGGATCGCGCTCAAGGGCGAGGCGATCGGCCTGGCCGTCACGGCCGAGCTGCCGCTCGTCATTCTCAACATCCAGCGCGCGGGTCCGTCGACCGGCATGCCGACCAAGACGGAGCAGGCCGACCTGATGCAGGCGCTGTACGGCCGCAACAGCGAGTCGCCGGTGGTGGTACTGGCACCCGCGACGCCGGGCGACTGTTTCTACGTCGCCTACGAAGCGGTGCGCATCGCCGCCAAATACATGGTGCCCGTGATCGTGCTCTCCGACGGCTTCCTCGCCAACGGGTCGGAGCCATGGCTCATCCCCGACGCCTCCACGCTGCCGCCGATCGAGATCCAATTCCGCACGGAGAAGGAAGGGTTCTTCCCGTACCTTCGTGACCCCGCGACGCTGTCGCGGCCGTGGGTGCGTCCCGGCACGCCGGGCCTCGAGCACCGAATCGGCGGCCTCGAGAAGCAGGACGTGACGGGGAACATCTCCTACGACCCCGACAACCACGATCACATGGTCAAGACGCGCGCCGAGAAGGTTCGGCGCGTGGCACAGGAAATTCCGCCGACGACGATCAACGGCCCGGCGACCGGCGATGTTCTCATCGTGGGCTGGGGCGGCACGTACGGCTCGATCACCGCGGCCGTCGAGCGCGCGCAGGCGGCGGGCCTCTCGGTGGCGTCGATCCATCTGCGCCATCTGAATCCGCTGCCGCCGGACCTCGGCCACATCCTGCGCGAATATCGGAAGGTCCTCGTCCCGGAAATCAACAGCGGGCAGCTCGTCCGCGTGCTGCGCGCCGAATACCTCGTCGACGCTGTCGGCTTCAACCGCGTGCGCGGGCTGCCGCTGGCGAGCGAAGAGATTCTGGAAGGCATCCACCAATTGCTCGGGAGTCATGCATGAGCGCTCAGGGGACCGGGGCGGCGGCCGCGCCAACGCCGAAGTACACGAAAAAGGATTTCGAGTCCGATCAGGACGTCCGCTGGTGTCCGGGATGCGGTGACTACGCCATCCTCAGCGCCGTTCAGAAATCGATGCCGGACCTCGGTATTCCGCGCGAGAACATCGTGTTCATCTCGGGCATCGGCTGCTCCAGCCGGTTCCCCTACTACATGAACACGTACGGGTTTCACACGATCCACGGCCGCGCGCCGGCCATGGCCACCGGCCTGCGCGTCGCGCGTCCCGACCTGAAAGTGTTCGTGGTCACCGGTGACGGTGACGGGCTGTCCATCGGCGGCAACCACATGCTGCACGTGCTGCGCCGCAACGTGAACCTGACGATTCTGCTGTTCAACAACCGGATCTACGGGCTCACCAAGGGCCAGTACTCGCCCACGAGCGAGCTCGGCAAGGTGACGAAGTCCACGCCGATGGGATCGGCGGATCGTCCCGTGAACCCGCTCGCGTTTGCGCTCGGCTGCGGCGCCACGTTCGTCGCTCGCACCGTCGATCGCAACATCGCCCACATGGAGGAGATGCTCAAGCGCGCGGCCGCGCACAGGGGCACGGCGTTCCTCGAAATCTTACAGAACTGCAACGTGTACAACGATCTCGCCTGGAACGTCATGTACGACAAGACGTCCAAGCTCGCCTACGAGCTGCGCCTCGAGAGCGGCAAGCCTCTCGTGTACGGCCCGCCCGACGCGCGCAAGGCCGTCATCATGAAGGGCGTCATTCCGACGGTTGTGGACGCCAAGGACGTGCAGGAGAGCGCGCTCTGGGTGCACGACGAGACGAACGTCAACGCCGCCAAGATCCTCGCCGATCTGTTCGCGCCGGAGTTCCCGGTGCCGATCGG